>JGI24159J19872_10000129_pt1 | contig 48461 bp, 36 predicted proteins | sample Ectturendosymbi4_FD_19872 | JGI IMG/M metagenome (IMG submission 19872) | reverse complement strand
CACGCTCTCGTAACGCGTTTGCGTTTCGCCGACGTACGTATTGGAGCCGACTGGCGGCTGGAGCAACTGGCGGCTGAGTTGACCTAGGTATAATTGCCCAGGTCTTTATTTCAGCCGTCACTGCGCAATTTCTTACTCATTTGCAACCTCTCCAACTGCCGGCTGGCTTCTCTAGCCAGCACAGCCGCCAGCCGGCACTTTTGCGGGTAGTTTTCTCATTTTCTGGATCCGTTTTGTTTACTGCCGGCTGGACAACTGCCGGTTCAAGTAACTTTTGTGAAATCTATTTCACGTAACACTACGCATCTTCAGTCCTTATATCTTATTAAAATAGAAGAACTGATCGCACGTTTCGCAACCTCCCTGCAAGTAAATGAGCGGATATGAGCTAGCTACAAGCTCATCACTACTTGACACCAGAAGAGTGAACCTGTCTCTTGGGCAGTGTCATTATTTTACTGGCAAATAAACTGTCGTTGCAAGCATTAAATCAAGTAATCGGAATTAAGCTGCTCAGTTCAGGTTTTGTCCAAGTTTCGGTTTTTAGACGCAATTTGCAATGGGGGAGGAACGCCCGTCCTCTCCCTACGGACGGTTATGTCACCAGGCTAAAGCAAGAGTTCAGTAGCGCGACTACAGAAGTAGTTCGCGAGCCGACAGTAAAAGCAAGATCTGAATCAAACACAGCTACATCGCTTCGAAACCGCGACACTTCACATAGAGAAGCTAGAATTGAGCCAGAATCAGGGCCGTCGCCAACAGATGGACCAGTGGTGCCCGACCCCCAAATTTTGTCTGCGGTGGCTGCATACATTCAATACTGTATTTAAAAAATGTGGCCCTCTGTGGTTTTTGGCCCCCTGCTGCAAAAACCTGGCGACTGGCCTGGCCAGAATCGCAGCATGCGCGCTGCTCGCATTTTCTGGTGAAGTAACCTTTACCTTGTCTTGTGCAAGAGGAGCAAATACACAACCGTAAAATGCACGCAGTCGTTTTTCGCGAGATCGACCAGATACATTCGTCGCGATGAGAAAAGAAAAACATTCAAGGTAATCCGGTTAGCGGCGATGGCGGGATGTAACTTGCGATTGTCAAAGAATTTTGGTGATTTCCAGCAAAAATGAAGTGCTGACCTTGTTTTGTTTTTTTTTGTTTTTTGTTTTTTTGCTCTTCATTTTGTACTTACGTAAAAATTACGCAAGTTTCAGAAGATGATTATTTTCACAAAAGATTAAGTCAACACCAGAGTCACAAATACAGACAAATGCAAAAACACCCAAGCGCTTGCAGATCAATATCCCCAAGGCAAAACCCTATAGGCTGCTACTAGTTTTATGTTGTGTCGTTCGTTCTGTGAAGCATGCTCCTTGTGGCTAAGCTCAAAATCTCAGCGTGTGTAAACCTCGGGCCGTCCGGGTTCGTTTTTCCTTCTGGCCTCGAAGCAACGACGTTTCCTGACCATGTTGAGGCCCAAGCGCTAAAGAACCATGTGCTCCGCATTGCAATCTCCATTTCTGCCATCGAAACGTGTTCGTCGATGTCGATGGAAAGTTCAGCATCATTCCCGCAAGGACGACTGTTTCTGCGAATGAACGCGCTCAAAGTTTCGCGCGGTGACGAAGCGCACGCGTTGCTCAAGGCAATGACGTCTTTCGCGAAACGATCCAAGGACGGCGGAGAGGCAACATACAGTGTACTGCAACTCGCGTTGTCGACTTTCCATTCCCGTATCTTGCCGTCTATCGCCCGCGCCACGTCGATCGGTGCAATTAGAGGCAGATACTTGCAAGCTTTCTTGTACTGCGGCTGGTTGTTGGCAATGCAGTGATTGTGGTGCCAGTCGCGCATGTCATATCGCCAATGTACGGCTGCAAACGGTCTCCCTTGCAGCACGACATCAATGTAGGCCTGGGCCGATGCCACCACACAAGGTGGGTGTCTCAGTGCGTCCACTACTGCTGAAAACAGCTCATCGTCTGCAATTTTGGACGAGTCGAAGTTCGAAGTGCTCAAAGGCTGAGCGTGACCATTTTTCAACCTCACTTTAATGCTTTTGAATGGCGAAGTGAAGATCGCGCACCTTGCACTTGTGGCAAATAGTTGTTGGATGCTTGATTCGTCGGAGTCAATCCAGGCGCCGTAGCGAGGCGTGTATTCTTCTTTCGGTAAGCTTACAATGCTAGATTCAAGGTCAATGTGTTTTTCACTCAGTCGAAGTTTCGTTCCGTTTGTTTCTGTTTGAGTTTTTCCCGCGTTCAAAATGTTCAATTTTGTGTTTGCTTCGAATTTTGTAAGCTGATGGACTGTCGACGCCATAGCCTGCATAAATATACGTTCACATGTCTGAACAAATTCCATCATAACAAAATACATCTACCGGTACTTGTAACAAAAGCGTGATATTCTCAACCAGACGCAGCTACATTTCCAGAAAAAAAACTTCAGTGATTTTGAATAAGCACATTTTACAGCATAAAACAAGCACTGCATCAACGCACAACATTACAGTCCACTTAAGAAACACTACGTTACAAGCCTTCCGACGAGTTTTTAAGCTAGGTAGTTTTCAAGCATTTCTTGCCTAGGTTTAGGCCGTTAATCTGTGGTAACCTCTTGTCTTGATATAAACCAGCGCCAGATTTGGAGGGGGCCAAGGGGCCCGGAACCAGGACAACCCACCAAACAGGGGCCACCAACCATGTTCATGTGTTTAACCATATGTACGACATGTGCGTGCCACTTAGTCATTTTTATTAGCGAGGAAAATTTGTTTGTAGACGCTATTATCGGTCGTCCAGACGGCAGTATTTCACTTGCATATTATTTGATATTGTGATGAAACAACTATTACACTTATTGTTTTCCTGAAAGTCGGTCAGGAATCTGAATCTAGTGCAGGGATCGGGAACCTATGTCTCGCGAGCCAGATGTGGATCTTAAGATGGCGATATGACCATGCAGCACCAGAAGTAGCATTAACAGTAAGAAGCATGTTATTAAAGAGAAAATTCAGACATCTACCATTGCTTAAAATAGTTGACTTTGCTTAAAAATGCACACGTTAGTTAAGTGAGTTAGTTGCATTAAGTGTTGAAAAATATTATATGGTTCTCACGGAAGTACAATTAAAAATATGTAGGTTTCATGACTCCCTGAGCCAAAAAGGTTCTCGACCCCTGATCTAGTGATTGCAAGGCCAAGGCACGTAGAACGCATTAGCCTACGTCTCTTCTCGCTACTGGTAGATTTTGCGTCTGCCTTATTCAGATTTGCACAGGTCGCATATAAGTAGGATTGTTAACTATGGCTACCATACGTCCTCTTTTTGGAGTGCATGTCCACTTTTTTCATGAGAAATGAAATAATCTCCGAGGACATTCAAAAATGTTAAAATATCCTCCTTTTTACATTTCTTATTTTACATACCTATAATCAGTGGCGTAACTAAAGGTTTGAGCCAGGGTGGTAAACTTAGATAAAAAGGCTCCACTGGCCACAGTACGGGGTCTACTAGGCAACACTCAGAAAAAAAGTGAGAATTGATCGTGAACCCGGATGTGGATGGCTAAACTAGAACCCTAAATCACCGGAAAATAATTCGAAAAACACACAAAAACAACAACCTACTGAAAACCAAAGGAATGCTGAAACCGAAATATAAGTTAAGTGGTGGGGGACCGTTTTTTACATTTAGCATGCCAAGGGGGGAATTCGCCTCTCTGTCCCCCGTCAGTTACGCCATTGGCTATGATCTATCGTAATTACATGCAGTAAGCTGTCCCTACTCAACTGCAACAAGATATTTGCTGGTGGCGTAGCTTCGTTTATGGGAGAGCTTGCAAGTTGTCTAATTAATCTATATTTTGGTTGAGATAATTCTCGGCTGGAAAGGCGGGAATGCTTTCACATTAATCATGACATAACAGCGGTAAATCTTTTTTCCATATCGCAATGACTTCGGCATTACAGCGCGGGCTTCTGACTCCATTATAGGTACTGTACCAGTTTTGCTGATGAACCGTGATACGATGATCAGTGTATTGTACATAGCTTAGTGTAGTACTTTCTAGTAATTATAGCTAATCAATAATGCTAAAAAAATGAGGAAATTCGTCAGAAGTGTCCCTTTTTCAGAAAAGGACTAAATGATTTTGAAGCTGAGTGAATTACGCGTGGTTGCATTTGCAAAGGTTGTGAAAAGACTATTGTGACTTTGCGGATATTGAGTACCAAAAACTTATTTCTCACAGCTTAACCAGGTGGCTATCACTTTATCCTCGCTTGCTAAGGATGTTTTAAAGGTACCCGGCTTCACATTCATGCTTCAAATCCATCCACAAGCCAACTGTTGTTCTGAAAGTATTTTTGGAAATTCACTGAGCAAACTCTGTTTAGGACATTAAGACATTTGCAATCATTTCTGATTGCTTTTAATGAGCAAGTTCGGAATACTGAGAAGTTCAAAGCATCATTTGTAGAGGTTGTATCTTGTTTCGCCAGAGTGAAGGCAAGGATTCAATAGAGACAAGCAGANGTACATATCAAGCGAGGTTAAATCANCACCAAGAAAACTCANGGACTGAGAAAAGGCTAGGATCGTGACTGTGTATTATTCATGTCAGATGTATCTGTATTGTACAAGTCTTGTGTTGTACATCTGGCTAAATGGACGATTTTATTTGCTGAATTTAAATGCTTTGACGAGATTCCTCCGCTTGCAAACAACTGAATGGGAAAATGTTGAACCATGTGAGTAGTATCTGCTTGTGAGAAACGTTTCTATTGATGAAGCTAAACTGTTTGACCAATACCAAATATTGTTTGGTTCGTGCAAAAGAAGCTTCAGTCGAATGCAATTTATTGTAAAATGATGGAACATGAAAGATGGACAAAATATCTTGCAACTTGCAATACCGTTGAATGCTAATGTGGAACGATTTTTTCCTTGATGCTGCCACAAACCCAAAAGAAAGAGAAATCTTTCTAACTGAACCAATTTCTACTCCATTAAAGCTGGTGTGCAATTTAAAATATCTTTCATGCAATTATTTTTATAATATTGTTAAAGGTGATTTCACATTCTAAAGAAATTTAAGGAAACTGCAAAATATTCATGAGCTAAACAGGACAAGTAAATAAGGATTTTGTTTTGTGTGTTTTGAGTGAAACATCGTCCACACTGGACGTCTTACTCCAATCCTAAAACTTATCAAAAGACCTAATTGTTATTTGACTTGTTAAATGTAGATAATACACTCAAGTAAGTGACAGTCGTTAGTTGTCCTCCTTTTTGCGATGAAAATGTGACAGCCTTATTAAACTTGTTAATAAATAAACATGGACAGAAGGGGATCGTCATTTAACAACCGTAGAGCTTATCCAAGTGTTTCTGAAAGACGTAGAAAAGCAAAAGAAGAAAAAATGAGAGAGGAAGTTGCAGCCAAGACAAGAAACATTCAAATGACTATTTTACAGTGGCAATTAAGTCCGGCGGAAACATTCCTGCGGAACCTGCAAGCGGACAGAAAATCGAAGGCCATGTTGTGACAGATTCAGATCTACGTAATCAGGAAAATAGACCTAGTTTAACCACCAGTGCAGTAGCAGAAGAACATCACTGAGGAAATTTTAAAATCATGTTTTAAAATTTCCTCTGCCACCCGGCAGGGGGCAAATTTCAGACAAAAATAATGCATTTTTTTTACTTATCGGGTTCTGTTAATAAACTCCTGCACTTTTGTGTACTTCCCTTATTAGTTTCGAAAAATGGCTATCATAGTTTATCACAGCCATGTTCTTCATGCCGCATTTGCGTCAAGTCTGGTTTGCTAAACTTTTGATCGAATGATATTGGGTAGATTGAGTTTTCCTGGAACAAGGTGTTTTCAAAGTGGTACGCGGTGAAAATGCCGGGCCCACAAATGATACGCGATCAGAAAAAGTTTGGGAACTGCTGCTCTAGAGACTCATCTACGCTCGTGTCGAACCAATAATCGCCCCAATACTACCACAAGAACAAGCGGGCTTTCGACACGGGAGGTCGACCGTAGATCAGGTCACCCTGCTGCAGTGATGTTGCTGAGTCATTTTTGTCAGAGTCACAAGCTCTTCAAGTCTGAGGCGAGTCAGAGTCATCTAAAATTTTTTCGATTCGAGTCATGACTTGGTGGAGTCGATTCAGAATCAAGCCACAAGTACAGATGAATCACTTCGAGTCATTGGTTTGCAAGATCGAGTCAATGCCAAGTCAAATGAAATTTCACATTTTTGAAATTTCACACATTTGACTTTTTTATGCTATGAAATGGTGCCCAACATGCTATGAAATGGCGCCCGATAAGTTAGAAAATGGTGCCCAACATGCTATACAGTGATTCGTAACGTGGGGTAAATTTATCCCAGGGGTAACTTTCACCTTTATCGGGGTTAAACTGACTGAATCATGAAATATGGCAATCAAGCATTTTTATAAATTTTTACAAAATGTAATATCCTGGATTATTAGGCTAGTTAGTTACAGGACAAAACGTAAAAGCACATCCGACAGTGTTTTCTTCATAGATTGATGAGAAGCTTAATGTCAGGCCAGAGATGAGCGGACTGTCATATTTTGCGGTTCAGATCCAGTCCTGAATTTTTAAAACTCAGTCCAAGTCCAACGATAGCCCAAAAACTTTAGGAAATTTAAAATCGAAATCCAAATAAAGTTTAAAAATTGAAAAATACAGCTTTTCATCGACAAAAAATATGCAATTCTTTTCCATGAACTCAACTCAGTCCAAATCCCGTCTTAATCCTAAATTTATGAAGCATTTTACAGATCGGATCTAATCCAAAATCAACAAATTTCGCCATGGCCCGGATCCAGATCAATTCCAGTCAAATTCTCATCTCTATGTCAAGCGTCATAGTCTGCATTGCTACAAAGTAAGTTTGCGGATATATCACACAAACCTGAGATGTTGCACGTTGGATTATGATTCAGAGTTATGCTTAGTGATACGTTTTCTCTTTTTAATTCATCTTTACACATGTAGTAGGCTATCAGATTCATTTGAGCACCTCATGCGTGCAACACTGTTTCTGTTCACTCATGCGTGCAACACTGTTTCTGTTCACTCATGCGTACAACACTGTTTCTGTTCACTCATGCGTGCAACACTGTTTCTGTTCACTCATGCGTGCAACACTGTTTCTGTTCACTCATGCGTGCAACACTGTTTTTGTTCACTCATGCGTGCAACACTGTTTCTGTTCACGACCTCATTTAGAGTTTGTACGTAAAAGGAGATGGTAGTTCTTTAAGAATTGAAAAATTCTTTTGTGCAATACATTTTATTGTTTTCTTGTCTTTTTCTCCAAAGTTCTTCGTAATGATTCGATGAACGAAAGCCATCAACTTTGTAAGCTCGCTACACTCCATTCCACACACGTACATGACGGCCACGTGTCTTTGCAGACCAATTGCGCTCAATTTCTTGCTGCAGGCCCTCTGCCTATATCAGGGTTCGTTTCTGAAGACACTTTAGGATTTGAAGCATCCTGTCGCGTTGCTTTGGCAATAGCAAAAGAAAGAAACCGCATACAATTGGCTTGTAAAAGTGACTTATCAAACCGTACACTATGGGTATAATTGAAAAGAGAACAAAAGGGAAAAATTAAGAAATTTCATTTATCAAACCATATAGTAGGTTATATAAGTCTTATGTCTTGTGGTATTTTAGATCACGTAGCAGATAAAAGCCGAAGCACAGTAATAAGGAAAGAGTCGCCCTTCAGCTAGATGAATCAACTGACGTGTCGAACTGCACTTATTTGTTGCTTCATTGTCAATATGTACATGAAGCTGAGTTGAAAGATTGAGTTCTTGATGTGCGAAAATCTAAAGGTGACGATCGAAGTGACTGATGATCAGGAAAAATGAATAGTTTCTTTCAACAAAACAAAGTCTTGGAATCACGTTGGCTCGCTATGTACAGACGGCGCCTCTTCTATGCTCAGTGAAGTCAGATTTTACAACTCTGGTGAATAAACGGGCACCGCATATCATTTCTATCCCTTGCGTTCTTCATCGGCATGCACTGGCGAGTAAAGCCCTTCCAGAATTTTTGAAAATAGTTTTGAAACATGTAACTGAAAGCGCAAATTTTATCAGGGCACAAAGTAGGGCTCGTTTTTTCAAAGTGCTTTATAAAGATGAATTGATTAATCTTCACTATTAAACAATTTTTTATTCCAAATGGATTGGGCGAAGAGTTTCCAACGCTGTCAAAGCGTGCATTCGCAGTTGTTATACATCGTCAAAATACTTATCTGTATCAGGCAGGGTTCTCAATGATGACCATCAAACAAAACATCGATCTCAATTTATTTCCATAGCTAACATGAAAGCAGGATTGCGGAGTCGCACTCAGAGTCGCAAGGAGTCGGAGTTTTTTGGATAGAGTCGGAGTCGAACGACCACTTCGAATTGGAGTCGGATTTTTTTATCCGACTCCGACTCTGGAAGTCCTATGGAATCAATTTTTTACATCGCATGTCTAAGTTAGGAATCCTAACTTGTGCCTATTGAAATGGTACAATATACTTTGAAACTTTTATTGAAACACAGAATTCGTGCCGTGTATCACGATATCTACTGATTGCTAGTTGCTACAAAATTCTTGACAGTCAAACTTCATTCACGTTATGTTTTAAGAGTCGGAAGTTGGTGTCGGAAATTTTGGAAGGTTGGAGTTGGACGTTTTACCTCTTACTCCGCAGCCCTCCACGAGAGTATCTCTTTCAACCGCTGTTCTCAGAATTTCACATATTGTGCGTAGAAAACAAGCACAAAAGTCTCACTGAGTGACTGACTGGTTGAAATTGTTTGTCTTTTTCAATAAGAGAAAAATTTAAACATGGCTGTGAAGTGTGTACTCCTTCCAAACGTTTCGCCGCTTGATTCAGTGATATGCCGGTTCGTACGAAACTGTTTTCAGATTTCCAGCGACCTCATCCAATTACTTTTACCACTTCTTGAAAGTATTCAGGTTTTCTTGTAAGAGCATTTTATTAAAGTTTTATCTCAGAGACTGATAAGTTTCATACAAGCATTACCCTAAATTTGATTCCAATAAGCACAAAAATTCGTGCACCTGAGTGGAAGTTTACAACGTTTTTACAGGAGAACCTGCCCTGGATATTTTCCAGAAAAATCATGCTTTGACACAATGAACATCGTTGGGGATAAAATGAATTCTTAAATTCTGTTAAGGGGTTAAGGAGGGAAAAAAGGCTAAGAACCACTGTACTATGAAATGGCGCCCGATAAGTTAGAAAATGGTGCCGAATTGTAGTAGCACGGTGGTTGCTACATGCGGCGCGCTAAGAATAACATCCCTGGTGCCACGAAAGCCACTGGGAGCTCCCTTTGATCGAGTGGCACAGAGCGAGGGCGAAGAATTTCAAGTGGTGGAGAAGTGGGGCATCAATGGCTCGAAACCATGGGAGATCTCTGTGGCAAAGTGCCGCGCGTGCAGGCGAAGCATTTCTTTGATGGTGGACCGGCGGGGCAGGGCGTGGTAGGTAGTCCGAAACCGCATTCACCTGAGTGTGCAGGGAGTGCAGCTTCGCCTTAAAAAGAGAGAAGGGGGAATGATGTAGCAGTAGCAGCACGGCGGCTGCTACATGCGGTGCACTAAGAATAACATGCCCGGTGGCTGAAAGCCATTGGGAGTTCCCTTTGGTTGAGTGCTAGAGCGCGCAGGCGAACCCTTCGCACTGATGTTTCAGGAAGTTTGATTGCAGGTTGTATATTTCTGAGATTTTTGTGAAAGCAGTTTGCATTTTCCTTGTCTCTATCGCTCTCAGGCATTTCAACAAGTCTAGCCCAACCTTGTTAGCATTGTGTTGAATCTGAGATTCACCACAAACAGGACGTGCGTGAAGAACATCACCCAATATATGTGGCGCAAACAAGCAGAAATTGAATGAGCATGATCTCTATTGTTGCTTGCTGCCACAGTGTGAAGCTTTGCACACTTCCTGCTGAAGTTTTCCAATCACAACAAAGTGGTATTGTGACCAGGATGTGAAGGTCGTGCCAGGTGCAACCTTCACAAAGAGAATGTGTGACCGCTGCGGTTCGTTGTAAAAAGGAGGATATGTTGTTGTAACCTCTCCGTTGGCGTTGCGTTGAATGTGCTATTCACCACGATCGGGATGTGCGCGAAGAATTACACCCGTATATACATGGCATGAAGAAGCAATAATAGAATTACTGCGGCACATGATCTCTATTGTTGTTTGCTGCCACAGTGTGAAGCTTTGGGCACTCACCGCTGGAGCTTTCCGATCGCAACACAAGAAATATAGCTTACTTCCTCGTCTTTCGCATGCCCAATACATGAACATGACCAGAGGTAGACATGTACGTGGATTTTAAGTTAAATCGTGCGACATTCCAAGATATTGATTGATTTGGATGTTATCATCTTTGCTTAAAACAGATTTCGATTGGAATCGATGATTTTTTTGAAATTCTTTGCAACTTTGAGACCAGTTTTGGGACTGCAGGTTACTGTATTTTATTGATAAGGCTTTCTCCAATCCATTGAGATTGTTCATTGTGTTTGTTTAAATGTTGAGCTTTGTCTCTGATCAGCGAAAGAAGTTTGCTCCATTGCCTATCATGACATCAAACTTCCAAAATTGGTTGGACATTCATTGATCCAATCTCTTTTCTTGACTCATCAGTGTTATACCTTACATATACTTAATAACATTTAGCACAGTTTGTCATTATTTATATATGTAGCCCTGTTCTGATGAGCTGTGTGTGTTGCATACTTGTTAGTCTTCTGGTTTGACATCACGCTATTGCTAAGCTTGACAATGGAAAGCTGAATTGATTGATTTACCAAAACTGAAAAAAGTTCAATAATGGCCACACGTTAGTGTTGATTGTAATCGACGTATTTTCAAAATTTGCGTGGGCTGAGTCGCTGAAGAACAAAACAAGCAAGAGGGTCCTCAAAGCCTTTGCAAAAGTTGTAAACAGGAGCGCGCGGAAGCCGTTAATTTTGTACACGGACCGTGGTCTCGAGTTTACCAACAAGCTTTATCAACGCTGGCTGAAGAATAAATATTTTCACTTTCTAACGTCACAAAATCAAGAAACAAAAGCTGCCATCGCCGAACGATTGATCACAACGCTTTTAGTCTCGAATCTGGTTATATTCCACATTCAAACATACCAAAAGATACATCGACGTGCTTCCAGACTTTTTACGATCTCACAGTGCAAAATCGCATCGTAGCATAAAACAAAGCCCAGATTATGTAACGCCGGAAAAAGAAGGAAGTGTCTGGCTCGTGTTGTAGGGCGACCAGGGGCGTAACGAGGGAGGCAAGTGCTGTACGGCGAACAGGTGCTGGTGCGTTGGCGTGGTTTTCCAGCAAAGTTTGATTCCTGGTTGAACGCAAAAGACGTCATCCGATATGCCTGAATGGATTTGATGTGGTTAGGTCGTGCCAAAGAGCGAATTTGTTTTTTCTGTCAGGTGCTGGCGGCGTATATTATCCTTTGAACCCGTGTGTACTACCTGTCAGTTGGCACAGAACCTCAAGATTGTGGATTACTCTGTTGAGCAGCTCTGTCGGTTACTTGATGCCTCGTCCTGTTATCAAGGTGGAGAAAAATCATTTTTACCTGACGCTCCCGAGCAATAGCTCTATGGCGCTGTTTCCCGAAAACGCCATGTCGGATTACACAACGAAGCTACCTCGTGACTTTGCTTTGGTCGGTTCGTGGGAGGTTGCAGTTTCCGAAATTATGTATCCTAACACGTGGAACAATATTCTCGACGGTCGCGAGTATTACGTGAAAGTTGCTGTGAGTCCACCAAACGAAGCAGATCTGAAAACACATCTGAAACGGGTTACTACAAAAATCCCGAGGTTATATTTTTTCAGCTCACCCACACTTTGGAGAGCAAACGTAAGAAGAGAGCCCCTTCGTACACTCTGTCTTACAGCGAGCGTACTTGAAAATGTACTCTCAGCATTACAGAGCCCGTCGTCTATATCAGGTTTAGTGAAAATTTCAGACGATTGCTCGGCTTTGAAACGGGTTACTTCATTAAACCCGGGTTTGTTCACAGCCGGCTACCTGTAGACCAGGGGTAACTAACCTTTTACGTCGAGGTTCCTGTGTACCGATTAATGCGAAGGGCTACTAGTTTGATACACATTTCTGAACTAAAAATATTTCTCAATTTACCTTCAATTATTTTAGTAATGATATTCGTTAATGTCAAGACATTGATCATGCTAATGTTATTTTTAGAACAGGCCCGCAGGCAACGTACATGGTCCTTGCGGGCGACCTAGTGCCCGCGGGCACCACGTTGGTGACCCCTGCTGTTGACATTCATCAAGGTTTATACGTCATCTACATTTACTGCGACTTGCTGGAGCATCGGGTTGTTGGCGATGCACTTGCTTCTTTACTTTCCATCATACCCGTGGAATGACAACGCGGTGATACTGTATATCGACGATACGAAAAAATGCATTACTTCTCAGTGCAAAAGAAAAACTTGACAACATTCATATTACTTTAAGAGACGACCAGGGAGCAGTTGTTCCTTTCAACAGCGGAAAAGTGCTTGTGTCATAGCATTTTCGCAGAAAAAAAGCAGTCGAACTTGTAAGCGCGTTGCCCAAAGCGTCTTTCTACTGCGATGCCAAAGCTTACGTAGACTACTACATGAACCAAGCCGGTAGCGGCATGCCGTTTTTCGCCGGAGCTCAACAACAGAAAGGCTACCGTTTGGGCAGTGTTTTGGCGAGGCTAAGCCGTGTTGTCATGCCTCTTGTCAAGTCGGGTGCTCGGGCAGTTGGGCGCGAGGCTCTGAGGTCTGGGATGCAGTTCACTTCTGATGTTTTGGAAGGTAAATATGTGAAATAAGCAGCTGTTCGAAGAGTGAAACAAGAAGACGGTTCAAACTTGCTGAAGCGTGTCATAGCACCACCACCAGGCCTGCCTTTTTTCTCCACACCGCCTAACAAAAATACCAAACGAGCAAGCAGCGTTGTCATTTCAAAGAAAAGGAAGCTGAAACCAATCAAAAATATTTTCAGGTGATACGATGGGTACGCTAGTGCACGAAAAGTCTTGTCAGAGTGTCAAAAGCGACTTGGACTTGTTCGCGTTACCGTCAACGCAAAACAGCCTGGAGCATGGACATTACGTGGGACACCAGCCACAATATGTGCTGGTGGACGGTGTCCCTGTCAAATTTAATATGTGCGAAGAACGGGAGTATTATATCGACTTGTCAAATCTCTTCCTCCACACATGCGCCAGCGTTGTGAACGAAAACAGTGAAAATTTGAACGATGACTCGGTAGTCGCCCCCGTTTCCAACTTTTTGCACAGCTCGTGGTCGCAAATCGATCTGAGCTTTTACAACAGGCTGGTTTCCCATTCGAACAGCAGATACCCGTACAGAGCTTACCTTGAAACTTCGCTGTGCTGCGGTCCGGCTGCAAAAAACCTCATCTGTTGGCCAGCTTATGGCTCGAAGATACGACTGACGAATTTGACACGCTTGGTGCGGACAACGCAGGCTACACAAAGCGCAAAGCTTTGACTGCCAACAGTTCTGAAGTGGATATGATGGGCAAATTGCATATGGACATGTGTTTTCTGCAACGTGACTTTATCAACGGTATTGATATTGTAAAGTGTCGCCTCATTCGTACCAAGGACACGTTTTCCCTGGTCAGTGATGGCCAGTACCAAGTCAAATTGAAAGACATTGCAGCTTTCTCTCGAAAAGTACGACCGAAAGATGCTGTGCGACTTCAATCGCACATAGTTTCAAAATCAAGTACAGGAACAAATCATTTCGTGAATTTCAGCTCGATTCCAATGTTCTTTCGTGAGAGGTTATTTATATAAAAAAAATAATAGCTCATGTAACAGCGAAAGTTATCTATGGTAGTTTTTGGCCATGCACATCAGACATTACAGTATTATTATATTTGAAAACCCACTTAATTTTTTCCTCAGTTTTTTAACCTCAAATATTTTTCATTTATTAGGCTGTCATTTCTTCCAAATTACAGTTTAAAAAATAAAGTTCATATAAAATGCAATTCCTTCTTTTGTTCAAATGTGCATCTGTCCGGTAAACCACAGGCTGAAAGGTGACAATAGAGAACGTATTTTATCAAGATAGGCTAGCAGCAACGAGCTTGCAGGGCACTGGCAAAGGAAGAAACAGCAGCTTTCTGTTGCACCATTTGTCCTTGTCAGGTATTTTCAGCATGTCAATTTTACAAATCTTTATTAATATTGTGTACGTGGTGGGACCTTAAGATGTGTTATTCTCCCTGGGAAATTCAACTGTTGTGGAAAACGTTTGTTTTGACTGAAATCAATACCAGTAATACAGTGCTGGAATGAAAAGGGGACCTAGTTTTTGCCCGAAACCTAAACAGATTTAATTGCCCTTGTTGTAGCAAGCGAAGTGTGGACATTAGTTTGTCAAACCGTTCCTGCTACTTTTCGTACCTTGTATCACGCAGGCGTCTGATTACGAAATTCAGCAAACTCGGCTTGCCGCAAACTCCATGGGGCAGGGTCGGATCCAGACAGTCAGTTAAGGGGGGGCGATTTCAACAATATTTGGTAGTCAAGTCTCATTAAGGGTTTACTACTGTAAGAGAGATGAAGCAGACTTCGCAACACTGCTGTGATAAAACAATGGATGGCAAAATGGCCTTATATCGCAAATGCTGTTTTCTGAATCGTTCAAAATCATGGTGAATAAAGTTACTTTCGAAGGTTTTAGGGAGGGCGATCGCCTCCCCCCCCTGATCCGTTCCTGCCATGAGGCCATGTTCCATGCGTGCACTCAACACAGGTCATGAAAGTGAAAAGACTTGGCCAGTTGCAACTCACTTGAAATGCAACATCAAAGCTCCCGTGGCACTTTTCTTGGAGTTGCGCAACTGAAATGCACGAAACAAACTTTCTGAGGCGATCAACATCAATCCTTTGATCAGGCAACAAGTAGTTGTGGCCGGAGTAATGGTGCTTGTAGAAGAAAGGAACCACTAACGTTCTGCAAGTGTAACGACAAAAATGGATCACACATATTTTCAAAGTTGTTTTTGCACAAAAGCCATTAAGTACAACCACTAGAAGTCAGCCAGAACTTAAGTAGCTAATATTTGGTAAAATTATAACGCATTGAATAATTTACAGTTTTCAAACTATTAAAAATATGTATTTCTAAACGTTTCTGAAGACTTCAGCAGCCCTTTGAAAGTTATGTTTATTTGTTTTTTCCCACTCAAAACTAAGAAAATAGCCTTTTTGCTGTACATTTCAAAATCAAGGGGGGCCAAGGCCCACGGCTATTCGGGCCAAGTTTATTTGGTTATATGCATCTGCGAGATCAATGTTCGTGAAGCCATAGCCACCATCCAGCTTGTTCAAATCTTCTGCAAGTGGCAAAGGATGACGATATACCTCCAGCTGTGGCTTAACAGCCACTGAATAATCGCCACATCTCGCAGCTTTGCTTTCACTTGTCCTGAAAGTGGCGTTTTTCTGATTGGCACCACAGGTGTACCCCAGTCATTGAACTCAACGGACGTCCAGACACCTCATCTCCGCCTCATATTCTTGAGCGAGATCCTCGCGAATCGCAAAGGGCACAGACCGTAGTTTGCAGAAAATTGGCTTTGCGTCTGAATTGAAATTAATTTCCAACTCGAAATCACGGAGGAATCCTAAATCTAGTTTGAAAAGCTCTGTATATTCTTCGCAAAGTTTTGCACAAGTCTACTACAGAAGCAGGTCTGGCTTCAGACGGTCAAATACGGCTGACAAAGTTCGGTCAGCTTTCCCGCGGACGTAGCCTACTGGTGCAAACAAACTTGTCCAGAGAAATATGCAAAGCTTTAATGGCATCGCGTCCAAGCAAATTCAAATCCGGAACTTCTGAGACGAGAAAAGGCATTTTAATCAATGCTCCCGATTCAACATGCTTGGCTTCATATGTGAAGGCTCCAACTATCGGCAAGGTATGTTTACTTGCCGACTGATAATTGCCATCGGATTTTTGCAAGCTCGGCAGTCCTATGCTTTTCCATAGCTCGGTAGACAGGAGATTCCATCCAGTAGACAGGAGATTCCATCCAGTGAGACTGTCGTGCATCCGGTTTGTCAGAAACCTGCCTCTTTCCAATAGACTTGTGCCTGCGCTGTAGCTTGTCAACGGCCTTGAGCTTCGGTCCATAAAGAGTTTCTTTTGCCACCTTGGCTGCATCCTCCGTCTCAGTAGCGACTTCGATAGCACGGGCAAAATCGAGTTGATCTTTCTTAGACAGCCTCGTTATCCATAGAACAAATGAAACGTGTGCGAAGTGTCTCGTCCAAGGGGTTGCGAATGGATGCGAAATCTCACGTTGCGGCGTCCTGACGAATTCGCGCCGTCAATTCCGAAATAGTCTCACCAGGCTTCCGCTGCATATCACTATAGAATTTGTACCTTTCCCAAACGACAAAACGCCTCGGGCCAAACTGATGGTTCATATATGCAACTATCTCGTCCATGATTAGGTCATTAATTTCATTCGCTGGCGATTCCTGAGTCGCAAAATGGGAAAGCATTTTATACACAATGGAAAATTGGTTGGTTACAAAAACGTGCGCTTTCCGCTCTTCAGGCACAGAGTGAGTCCTGACCAGGGGCGGATCCAGCCAGTAAGTTTAGGGGGGCGTCGATTTCAATAATATTTGGTGGTCAAGTCTTATTACGGGTTCACTACTATAAGACAGGTGGAGTACGTAAATGGCAGTGTCAATGGCCTCAACACCTGCAAAATAAAAAGCATCTTTCTTCTGCAGTTAAATTTTCTGCTGACTCTTCGCGTTGCAGCTGAATGCTGCTTACAAATTTTCTGTATGATAGCGTGGCAATGAACATCAGATGAATGTTGAAACATGCTCAGACTATGTACAGGTCAGAATCTGATTACTTGAACAAAACGTTTTTTACTTGACGGCAAGGTAAAGGGAAATCATTGATTAATCCATTAAGGCTTCGCATATTTATGATTGAACCGTCACAGTAGACCTGCATGCCATCACAACTAAATACCTAGAACAGTGTTTTTCAACTTTTTTGCTGCAGCGAAACCTTCCGCAAATGTTTGCGTTGCTCGTGGAACCCTATGTAATGATCCAAGTGTCTGTATTGCTACAACCGCATAGAACTGTGGTTGCAAATTTCGACTCAGGCAGTGGTGTAGCGAGGCTATGTGCCGGACCCGACCATAAAATTACCACCCTTTCCACCCCTCAAATTTGCTTACAAGAATTTGAATTGAAAGAAGTTCATGTGTCGTGCTTATGTAAGATATAAGGAATAATCAAACACGCACAAACTGAAATGGGTCTTGTTTTTCATTGCCGATTATGAGTCGTGCTTTTTCTGATCGACGCCATTTTTCTCATCATTACTCTTCCTATTTTTTTCTACTTTCTTTACATATGCATGTATGAATCCCGCATCATATTTTCTTCCGTGTTGGCTGTTAGTCTCCTGCCGTAAACCGCACCACTTGGCTTTAATCGTTTACTTCAGGGTTTGTCAACCTCGTTAACTCCAGGGTTTGTCAAGCCACGGAAGAATTTTTGATGGGTCACGGCCAGGTAATACTGAAATTGAGTTCGTTTGATAAGTTGAACCTTTCAAACAGGCTCGGCCCTCGCATTGATTGTAGCGAACGTTGTGCCACTAAAAAATGTTCGTATTTCTGCCCTGTGTGTGTGCAGCGGTTGTGGCAATGGAGAATTTCTACAGTTGGCGGGCCGCGGACCATGTGTTTGTTGACTGATCCAAAAAAAAGTTAAGTTTTAGCGGCATACCTACTTTACAGATGTAAATTTTGTATGTATGTTAGTATTTCCTTTGGTAGGTTGATTCGTTTAGTAGGCTGAAATAAAAGATTGTTTAATTGAACTGAACAACGGACAACATCCGACGACTTTGATGACGTTTAATAACGTTTAAACGGTCTTGTCAGTCAAGTAAAAACTGAAATGCAAAATTACAGGAAGTTAACCAAAGTACATGAAAATCAACATAACAGACCGAGTAGAGTCCCAGTGGTTCATAACCTATTTTCTACCACGCCTCCCTTAAGTAATTGTCGTTTGTTTCAAGCCCCACACTTTAATTAAGCTGTAAAAACAATTGTATGTAATGGAAAATTTAATGATCATCCTGCTCTGGTAACCTTAAAATGCTTAATAAGTCAGGAAACGAGAGGCATAATGTCACCCCCATTTTCTTCATGTGTTCTTGGGACATGTAACATCCGTTATTTCCATATCAAAGTATTTTTTGCTTCCATACGTCCATTGTTAATCACTTTCGCAAAAAAATTTTATTTGCACAGCGGAACATACATATCACACAAATTGTATGCAGGGTACCATCCAAACGGGGACTTTTTTGAGGGAGTTTTTGTTAGTGCGCAGAAAGCGTCATGCACGTGCTAGATCCGGTTTTCTCCCCTGGTGGCGGGCCTGCTTGCAAATACTACTTTGGTAATTATTAAAACAGATGGTAGTTATGTGCAAAACGCAACTATTTAGACGTGCAGTTTTTGTTTTCATTTGTATCATATTTCCAAAGATCTGCTCTCACATCTGAGCAAACGCCAGGAGCTTTGAAATTACATTAATCCTACTGTTACCAATATTGTTTAACTAAAATATTGCCTTGCCAAAGTGAGCCTGACCTTTAATTTGCTTTCTCTAGACCTGACGTTATCATATAAGTTGGGACAATCTACTTTTTTATCATTCTCATAGTTGACCGTGACACTTATAGACACCAGCTAATACCAGATCTTTGTGTACGAAAGTCGAAAGTCTTTACTCAAATGATAGGAAGCACGCAAGTGATATTATTTTGTGAATACGGCAGACATTGAAACAATTTCTTGCTATAAACTAAATTCTATGCTTTTCTCTGTTCAAACGTTTTTTCAAGACAGTGTCCCAAACAATCCTTTATATCCATGGGCGCTCTTTGGGAATTGGAAAACATTAATCCGAAATCCAACACGAAGTTGTTTTTTTAAAACGTTTCTCTTTTTTCACTAATAGTGTCTTTGGACAAACATTTAACAGAAACCATTTAGCATGAGACACTGGCAAAAATGCTGCTTTGCCGTTCTCACGGCATTCATTTTGTTTCGCGTGTGCGTGAACACAAGCGAAAGTTTCCGGTTGCTGCTGAATAGCTTTTCTTTCCCAAGCCGCACGTTCAGACTTGGAACACCAGATCAAGCCATGCAAGCGTCACAGCATGTCTATAAAGAACCGGCACCTTCTTGTGATTGCTGCAATGTACTGAAGAACATGTCCAATGGAAAATGGTTCGCGAAGTCATCAGCTGAAAAGCAGTATTACGACGACATGCTGATGAGTTACTGGCACCGCCGAAGAATTCTTGAAAAACCGTGGAGAGATGACGGGAAGTGTGGAATTAAAAAGTAAGCCCTGCCATGCATGCAGGGCCGGATTTACCAATAGGCGATGTAGTAAGGTTGCCAGACCACTTAAAATGGTTTTCAAGGACATTTTGCTTTTCAAAGAGATACGGTGGGATAATTTCATGAGCGCATCAGGAGGGGGCAAACGGGCATTTGTACCGCCTGGGAATTGAGACAAAGAACCAAAAATATTCAGAAAACTTGAAGTCAGCAGCTTGATTCCAATTAATTGATTTATTTCTTGCAATAACACTTTATTCACCGGTATGGCACTCGCATTGCACAAAAGCCAGCTTCAGTGTTCTGATGTGATACAGTTATGAGCTTGCAGTCCTCTGTCCACTTCTGCAGACTCACGTTGCAACATTGCGAGCGCATTGTTCTACTGTTGCTCTTTGTTTCCTAACAATAACATGGCAGCGAATCTTCAAAGGTTCACTTCAAGTTACTGTAGCTAAAGCGTTTTGCCGCATGTGAGTGTTGACCTCCGTCATCTTTGGCAGGTGGCATAGGCGTTGCCAGGAGGGCCCAGTAAGTTATCCCCCAATTTTTGGAATATCNATTCATTTTGTGCTTTGAGTAGCAGCATCCCACACAAAATACTGTCGCTCGCCTAAAATCAAACATTTTGGCTCCCAAAATAAGTTTGGACTGGCTACGCTGCTCCAGGGTGATGCAGCGAGACAGTGACTGCTGATAACGGTAAGACACCTTGTTTTACACTGTGTGAAAAGAAGCAGGGGTGAAGCTGTAGCAATGCTTCCGCTTCCACAAGTTTGAAAAATCCATTATAGTGTGAGATTTTGAGTGTGACCAGCGTGCCTGAGTGAATAGCTTCAAGCTACGCTTATGCAGGCTTCTTTTCACACAGTATAAAACTACGTGGTTTGTTAGAAATACCTGTATGGAACGCTTGTATGAATATATCTTAATCGTTAAGGTTTAGTTCTGACTTCTCAGCAAGTACTAAGTGCAAAGCTATATTTGCTGTGGGGAGTTTTCATAAACCACCTGCTCAGTTTTTTACGCCTGCGTGGTGTTCTAATTTTAGTAATGAAAATCACGGCTAATGGAAACGATATCAACAACATATTGCGGACGTTTCGATAGCTCCTGTTGTGATCATCGGTGCATTGCAAATTGAACTGAAGTGATCTTCCTGCAAGTTCTTATATTCAGTCAGGAGAAAAGCGCTGAAATCACTGCAGTTCAATTTGACATCGGCGCGCTCACAGCTCCAGAATTTCGTCATTTGCAGTGCTTCCCATACAAAACCAAACATATATGTGATATTCAGCTTTGTGAGTAAATTTTTGGGAAAGGAGGACACATTGTCAACTCTTCTTGTTAATGCAAATATCAAAGTGAAATAAAAAGCTGACCTAAAAAACAAATTTTTCCGTTAAAATAAGGTATGCTGCAGTTCAGTCACGTCGTTACTGGGGGACTATGGTGGGCTTAGCTTCGTAAACCAAGCTCCAAGACCCCTAAATTGAACCATGAAACACTATAAATCAGCGGAGATTTTGTCAATTTTCAGAATGTCAAGCTCCCGCACAAACGCAAAGCCCCCCACGCGCAAACGAAAAGCCCCCTGTTGTAAACGTCCGCTGCAGCTCCGCAGTACCTACATACGAATCACCACTGGCTTTAACATCCTTTATTGTATTATATAGGTAGTAAAATGTTAGTGTGAACCAAACATGTGTCTATAGAGTAATTCCTATGACTGAGCTGCAGTGCGCACGTTTTGTATTTCGTGAGACAAAGATGAGTTCTATTCTCAATGACGTTGGCGTTCCTGTTTCTAACAGCATTCTTCCAAAATACAAAGGTGGAACATGGCCAGATGTTCAAGCCCTGTGTGATCCAAATGGATCAAGACCATGTTGCAACAATCTACAAGATGGAAATTGTAGTCGACCTTCAGATCATTCGTGCAATTGCAAGAAGTTGCGACACATCTTGATTAAAGTTATTTGCTCATTAAACTCAGGTTCAACTGTTGCTGCAATTCAGTAAAAACAGGTAATTTTTTTTTTCTTTCAGTGTCTTTCGCGTTTTACTTTTGTGGATAAAGTCACAGTGTTTGGGAATCCACGTTGCTGCCAGTTCCTAACCGTGTAAAATCTTGTACGATGCAACTGTGACCTTCAAAAAATGATATATATCCTGACAACGTTAAGAGTTTTACAGAATTTCTGTATCAGTCTAAGAAACGTATCTCTTAAATGGAATCTGGCATAATTCACAAAGTGTGATATCGTCCCAATATGTGTGTTTTTATGTGGTGATTTTCTGATATGATGCAATGAGGTAGACGGTTAAATTAGTTAACAGTTGCATCAACATCAAGGGCCTACCTTTGCTCCGTGTTTTTTCACGATTGGTGAAGGAAGTATTCTGCACACTGGCGTAGCAGCATAGCTTGCCACCCCTGGATTTCGGCGATTTTGCCGTCCCCCATCCTACGCTGGTCAGCATCACTGCTAAAATATTTTTATGAATGTTGCTCGCAGTGCAAAAATCCAAATGCGTGTTATGTACGCTGATGAGAGCAGAATGCCACTGCATTGAGTGCATTTCAACCAGTTCACTACCTTTTTGCAAAGTACGACATGCAATAGAAGCTTAAAGAACGTATAATATCACATTTCGTGAAATAGGAGTGAAAAGCAGTGTGAAGCGGGACATCTTTTTCAAGTTTTACTTTGAACTGAGGTTAAGCTGTTTTCAAATGGCTAGTTTTTTAGGCGCGTTTCCACACCTTTTTTTGTTAGCACTACATCCCTGGTGAAAAGACATCAGAGAGTTTGGAAGATTCCACTGCATTTACTCCCACAAGAATGTGCGAGTGGTTGCCACAAGAACAAATTTTGCTTTTGAATTTATCTCCTTTATGCTGCGCTGTGTTACAGAATTGATTCCTGACATTGTGGAAGCATTGTCATAAACTTGACCTTTGCACATCATTACATCCAAGACATTTTCATGAGGCTCATGGAGAATAGAATTAGTAATTTCTTCGGCCGTTTTCCCGTGCAGTGGTAAGACATTAAGAAAAGACTCTTATCTGTTCTTCACTTTCATCAACTTTTACGTATCTTACTACAAAAGTCATCTGATCTGTATGAGACACATCAGGAGTAATGTCGAGTAAGATTGAGAAGTATGTTGCTTCCTGCATTTCTTTCAAAATAAGATTTTTCACTTTTTTCCCAAGTTTAATTAACTAGTTTTGTATATTCGGAGAAAGGTATGGTGACATACGTTTTTTCGGTACTTGACTATCAGAAAGATGTTCGGTCATGACAGGATTATATTTGGCTATTATCTTCACAGTTTCAAGAAAGTTACCTTGTTTTTTGAGTCAAAGTTTTCACGATGGCCACGAAAAGAAAGATTTTGCTTGCTTAGAAAAAGGATGACATCAATTATTTTACAAATAATGGCTGTCCATTTCTTTCGCTCTTTATCCATAATATCCTGTATCCCTTTATCAACTGTTTGACGGATGTGAATCGCAATGTGAGCTCATACCATTTGTCTAAGCAATCTCGATAAACTTTGGAATTGTCGTGATCAAATAAACAAGGATTTAAATACCTGAAATTTTTGAAAGGTTTGGAAACAAATAAACAATCTTTCGCAGTCCCGTCGCCACGGGGGGCTTTGGTGGGCTTAGTCCCCCAAACAGAACTCCAAGCCCCCCCAAATTGAAGTAAGGAACACTGTAAACCAGTTGAGTTTTGTCAATTTTTAGAATGCCAAGGCCGTCTGCACAAACTTAAAGCCTTCCCATGAAAGACTCTCTGGCGATGGTTCTGATTTACCGATCGAAATACCTTGCAACAGAACCGATATAATCCTGAATCGATTTTTTAATATACCAACCATAATCTCAGCACTTTCTAACCCTTTTTCAGCGTCTTGTAAAACCATTTCGCTGACAGGTAGTTCACAACTTTTTTCTCACTATCTCCTACTTATATTCACTCGAAACATCGACTCGAAAGGTCTTTATCCCAGTAACTTTCTGGTCCAGCTTTGACTAGCTCAACACTTATATCATGGTTTATTGGTTCTGGTCAACTTGCTACATGACATATCATTCGGTAAAATTGTTTTATCGTCGTTTCAAACTTCGGCGGCTTATGCTTTACTTATATTGCTCTCAACATCTGCTTCTTAATTATTTCTGATTTTGCCAGGCGCTGTTTCCTCCTCAACTTCCAGGACTGATTTTCTGGTGCTATCACTGCTAACCTCGTGCATCTCGTTTGGTGAAATGGCGTCCGAAGAGTTGTTTACGAACTTCAATATGGCGCCCTCACTCTTTTTCAATTCCACTTCCCTATTTTTTTTATTTTAGGCCAACTTTTACCGCCCCCCTAGCTTTTCTCTTTTTTCTGAAAGAACATCATCCACTTTCTTGCGCTCGCTTCATTTGCAGCTTGAATTGCTTCACAGACAATTAAAATTTAACCTAACTGAACGTTGTTTCAGCAGCAAACCAAAAGCTTCTATTTCGTGCATTCTGCTCGCACATACCGAACAAGTTCACACATGGGCGCAATTTTGTTGTAAAATGTGGGGGAACAGGTTGGTGTGAAACCAATATATTGCGAAACCTGAAGAGAAAATGTGGGAGGACATGGCACACCATGTCCCCACTGTCCTAAAAAGTAGGGGGATGCATCCCCCGTGTCCCCCACCTAATCGCGCCCATGAGTTCGTAGAGCAACAAGTTGTCTCCGCATATCATTGAGTTCCTTTGTGACATATGCGATTGAGACCTAATCACAGTTAACAGTGACGCCCATACGTAACAATCAAACTATTATTGCGGGTCAAACAACGTCAATTAAGTGTGTAAAAACCTGGCTAAAGTGCAGTAGTTGTGTGTTTTAAGTGGATTCGTTCAACAGAATTACGAAGAAAAATAATTTTAATTCAGGAAACAATGATTTAAAAACCGCGAAAACCTTTGCACTCAGAATATTTTTGAAAGCGCGGAATAGTTTTTACAATGACCTATTTTTATTTTAGGCTAACTTTTGCCGCCCCTGCATAAATCCAGAATGTCCAAATGGCTGCCACGCCACTGATTCCGTACAAGGGCAGTCGGCAAAAAAATTACTCTGCGATCGCTCTGAGCTTGAGCTTCACACAAATTTTGCAAACCTTTGTTGAAAAATGTATTAGGTTCAGCAGGCCCGCAGCCAGGTTTTAAGGAGCAAAATACATTTTGGGGGGCAGGTTTTTTGTTTTCAACCTAAGCTTTAAACAAATTTTTCTGGGCACAACACAATATGTGGCGGAAGGAACACATATATTTGGGGGACATTGCCCCAACGTGGCTACGGGCCTGAGTTCAATTGTGTTTGCTCAAAGCTGAAGAGAATTTTTTCAATGTCGCAGCTGCTTAGACACGAGAAAATACCTGCACGCCGAAGCGTCGGAATGGAGGACGCGAGACCCTCGATGCAAGTGGAAATATTACCGCGGGAAAATGGCTTGTGACGTCATAGAACGATCGGAATTCAAACATCTCCAATTCGTCGGCGATTCATTCTTACGCAATATGTTTGTGACACTCCTCATGTTACTCTCTGACGACACCGAACGTGGAGCTTGGAGTCGGAATATGAGAGAGGATCAGATGCTGTATTGCAGACATGAAAGATATATTCTTTACGAAGAATGCAGGGATATGATAAGGGACATTCGTCAGTTGCGTTATCCAGAAAAACTGTGCGACGGCCATCAACCGAACTTCACGGTATCAGCCAAAGTCACATACAGCGGGAAAGCAAGAGAAGATTTTATCAACGCAACCAGAGACTTGGCAGGAAAGCCTGGAAACCTGGTTTTGCTTGGAATGGGTATTCACATGGGGCTGAAAGCTGATGTTGTCATTTCTCGAATAATTGAACCCGGGCTGCAGTCACGTGACAAGTTTTATGCGAACAAAACAATGCCAGCTGCCTCTAAATGGCCACAGATTATTTACGTAATACCCATGCGATCTGGTATATTAAAACCTGTCAGGTATCTTGTACGTCAAGATGATCATACGTTGTGGGATTTCGCCGACAAAGTTTCGACATATTGCAGAGAAAACGACATTCCAGTTTTAGATTTCCGTTCTTTAACTAATAACGTCCACAGCTTCGATGGTGGCCATTATGGCATTGGCGTAAACCTGATGAAGAATCAGATTTTTCTGAATTATCTCTCATCGTTACCAAATTCTTAATCCATCCAATCTAGAAACGTGTTTTATACCAAAGTTTTATGAACGTCATTTGCAATGACATATACCGCCCACTTCAAGTGGCGGATCCAAGGGAGTGTAGTTTGAGGCAACTGACCCCCCAAACGTCTGCGGCGCCCCCTTGATATGAATGCGCCCTTTTCTGGTGCTCATCGAAGTATGAACAGAGATCAAAAAATACTCTCAACTAACAATGGTTTACACTTCGTTGAACTTACGGAATTACGTGCTGGACTTTTACCCAGCTTGTACTATCGCATAGTAACAACAATGCTGTTGTATCGTAATAATACACCGTTCCGTTATTTTTACCGCGTGTGAAGTTTCCAGCCTTGCTCAGATTTGGAAATCGCAAACGAGGTCGTTTTTCCCTAGCACAGCTCTCGACTTTCCTTGACCTGTGCAAAATTGGTCTGTTTCTGTTGCAAGTTGATTTTTAACGCCTGATGGCAGCCTTAAAAGGAACGGTAATAGTGAAAATAGGAACGCTATGTGGAATACTGATAACTGATGCAGCATTTTAGAAGCCTTTAAAGCGAAAAAACAGTTTCGAGGCTGTCGCTAGTGCTGTCCGTGACAGTGTGGCGGTTCTAAGGGGGAGGGCCTGGGTGGGCCATAGCCCCACCAGTTTTGTGCTTAATTTCACGTTCAAGTTCGTTTGATTGACATATACAGCAGATAAACTTTCAGCCCGCAAAATTTTAAACGATTTGAAGACTTTCTGGCGACGGTTCTGACGATATTCACAAGCCTATGCTGGGTCTGATAGGTTTAATCACAGCAAATCACAACGGAAAGTCAACATGCAGGAGAGACACTTATGTTGGCACCTCTACTTTTTTCCCAGGCCCCGCAGTGGCCCCCCCACACTTTTTCATTCTAGAATCGCCACTGGCCCGCGAGTCTACAGTATGTCTGCATCGTAGTTTTGCAACATAAAGGCAAGCGGATGAGTTTCTTTCCGGAACGAATGCCCTTGATTGACCCATGACGCAGCGTGTAAAAAGCAATATCGGTTAGCGAACAACTTGGCGCTACCTGGCAAAAATGCATTGAGCCTGCACTCCGTTACCACGATGAATTATGACCTTACAATGCAATTGCGCAATACCTCACTCCACTCCACCAGCGCGGACAGCGCAGCGTAGCATCGAATTACTGCGTTGTAGCACGATTGACTTTGCACTGCAAACTGCCTCCTGACGCACGAACAGTGCAGACCGCGGAGTCGCAAAGGCTTCGGAAAGCAACGCAACGCAATGCAATTCCGCATGGGCTGGTTTACTGTGGTACGCTGGACTAATTTTTCAGTGGTGCATTTACTTCAGTTTCGAATAATATCGAAAAGGTGAGTTACAGGTCCAAGGAAGTTGACGACCGCATACAATTTGAATGTCAATATTGCTCATTGAAAAATGTTGCTGCAGTTTACATACAAAGTCTCAGTTCTGTGCGTCAACTGTTGGATACCGGCGAACCACAGTCAAACAACGCGTCACTGGCGATGACGTCGTCGAGTTACGTTCAAACTTCGAAGTTTGCTCGAACGCGATCGTCGTGCGCTACAAGTCAGAAATGTCGATAAAATTTTTGGAATCTTGGCCGAGATAAAGAAAGCGGAAGCATTCGTTCATGATGTCCGGGTAGTAGTCGAAGGCGCGCGAGTAGTCCGGCACGAAGTTGCACTCGAGGAGCTGAGGCTGGATTTGTTGGACTCCTGCAAAATGAACGAAAAAAAAAACAATGCTCGCATCCAATGCGAACGAGACACGTGAAACCACCGCGATGCAGGTTCCAGCCAATCGAAAGATGCTGGAGAACTGCTTAAACTTTTGAAACGCGACCGGAACTTTATGTAGAAAAAGAAACAGCACAGGGTAGACCAGGGGTCACCAACATTGAAACTGCGCGCTACTTCCTGTGTACCAATGAATGCGATGGGCTACTAGTTTGTTACACACTTCTGAAATAAAAATTTTGCTCAATTTACCTTCAATTATTTTAGTGTTGACATTCGTTAACTGTGAAGACACTGATCATGCTAATTTTATTTTTAGACCAGGCCCGCGGGCGACCCACGTGGTCCGTGCGGGCGACCTGGTGCCCGCGGGTGCTACGCTGGTGACCTTTTGTGACCTTTGGTGTAGACGACTTCAAGAGTGAATAAATCCACCTCGCAGATGCTGCCTGACTGTTTCCAAGTCGCCAAACGTACAATATTTCGCAGAACTTAACGTTCACACTAGTCAGAACCACGCAGCCAGTGACAAATGATCGCATTTGGCTAAAAGTTCAGGTTAACGTGAAACATACCACGTCAAAAATACTGCATCTTTGCAATGCCAGGTTACCCAACTCAAAGATGGTTGGAAAAGAATCAATTCAAGCAAAAAAAAAACAATCAACAAAAACGTATTTTTGCAGCTTTGAAGGACTCGGCCAAAGCAGCAAGACAGCAGTTCAAAATTGCTACATCGTTGAATTGAAATAACATTCTCATCGCAACTGATAAGCTGCTTTTAAAATGCATCATTCAGCCGCTAACCCCCTACAGTGGCTTTCGCGGTCCTTTAACGGTCGAATTTCGGCCATCCCCCGACGAGTGATTGCGCTGGAGCAGTGGTTTTCAACCTTTTTTGTACCGCAACTGATTACGGCAACCCACTATAAACGTAACGGGCCCCATCTGAAACTGGAATAAAGCAAATGTAATACAGCTGTGTACAAAAAATATCTACTCCCGACCCCTCCAAAAATGGTTCACGACCGCTCTGGGGGGTCCCGACCGCAGGTTGAAAAGCACTGAACGATGGAGGGTAACCGACGTCTCATGAGAAGCGGATTTTTCTCTGGTTTCTACAAAAACAACCGGTGAATTGGCTCCGAAGTTTTCTTCACTGGCCCCAACAATATCACTGGGGGCACCTTGTGACGTCACATTGCCCCTACGAAATCCAAATCCAAAAGTATCCAATTTGTTTAATCGAAAGTACAAGACTTTTTCCATCTTTTGATGCTTCGATTAGCTCTCTAGCACTCCCGGTCGGCGAGTTTCGGGTTAATGCAAGAAATCAACGCCAAAAAACTTTTCACTGATCCACAGTTTTCGTTTTGCTTGATACAATTTTTCGAAGAACGTCTTAATTCACCCAAAAGATCATGTTCCGGACAATGAACAGATCATTTCACGTTCGAAAATGTAAATACCTCGCCGAGGCGTCACGAACACTGAACAGGACTGTCAAGCAAGGTCAAGCAGCCCAATATCGCCTTTCGTTACGTGAAACGATGACGCACATGCAAATAGGCAATTACTACAACGCGACGCCGACGTGATCGTGATAGACCGAGCAAGCTTTGATCTGCGCAACAGCAATCTCGGCGTCATGCACCCACGCAAGGCACCGCGCTTGGCTGGTTCGAATTACAGTTCGATGAACGCAAGAAAGAGCGAAAAAGCTGTTGTCACCAGCGTTCCACGTTTCAGCCAGTGGAGGTGAACCAGGGCAAGACGGACGTCGTGTTTTTCTCACAGCAGCGAAAATACGGTCAACGTTTTTCAGTTTCGGTCAACTTGACGAGGTTATAAAGTGTGAAGTGAAACAGGTGAAGCAAAAGATAACCTCAACACAACACAGTGATGACTCGGAAGTCAGCAGTGAAAGAAGCGTTCAGACCAGAATTAGTCTCGAAACAAACGAGCGGTGATCAAACCAGCATGGTGCTAAGGGGAGGCTGAGCGAAATGCAAGACTATGCAGACTATTCTTGTTCGAATGCAAGGTCCCAGTTAACGGGCTTTAAAGATCATCGTTTTGACTAATCTTTTTAATCAGGAAATAAATTCCGAGAATGTGCGAGAAAGCGAACAAGATAAAACAACAACTACCGTGGATGAACCACATGAAGTTTTGTCACTCAGTACGGTAGATAATGTTAGTACCGGAAGTTTCAACGCGATCGCTACTATTCGATCGCTACTATACTACTGGTCACATTCTCAAAGTAATTAAAAAGCTGCGGTTGGCCAAGACCTCCTAAGGAGGCCATGGGGCGGCACGCTGAAGTTATTTTGTTAACAAGTGTCCGCGGGAAAAGCCACCTTGAAACGTGAACTTTACAAAGTACCGGTAGGGTCATTCGGTTGCGTCGCACGTTTGTTCGGTGTTTTCTTTCACATGGAACGCGCTGTCACATCTGCGATGACGGCGTTGAAGGGGACGCAGCCCCTGAAGTTCAGGCAGTTGCACGTCGATGCGATCTCTACTGAGCTCACAGGCAAATTTCGCGGGGGAAAAATTAGATTTGAGTTTTTGCACATAATCTCGCAGACTGCAGGAACTAATCGACAACCAGAAATGGCCTCTAAAATAAAACCAAATAAAATTGCATTTCGCTTACAAGCATTATTGGAAACCTGAGCTAACTTGATCACATTTATAGCTGCTTGTTTTGTAAAACCAATATGACAACATAACTTGAAGGTATAGAAAGGGCCAAAATGCTTTGCCTCCCCAACACTTCTGTCCCTTTTCGTCTTAAACTGAGGGTTCAAGTACAGATTTCCAGGGCCCAAAATAAGGTGAGGCAGGTGTTCCACAGTCGGTGAAGCAATGCTAACGCAGCAACACCCATTTTAGCAGCATAGAGGTTTGGGGACCCAGGGTAACGAGGTCAGTGCACCTGATCTGTGCGCGAGCGCACACACGCGACGAAACTCCCTCGGCGCAAATGACAGGTTGACACAAGCCAGTCCGCAGGTACAGAAAGCAATCGCGAGTTGTGAAATGCCGATTCGTAATGCGGATGGTTAGATCCACTACAGCAGCCAGCAACTCGCGAGCACCGCTTAAAGATTGATAATGTGATAATTGGACCGGGAAACGTGTAGATTTTGAACTCACTTGCCGGGTGCTGCAAAAACGCAACACTAACCTAAGACAAGAATCTTTTATCCCCGACCCCCTAACTCAGTGTTTTTCAACGTTTTTGCTGCAGCGAAACCTTCCGCAATGTTTGCGTTGTTCATGGAACCCTATGCAATGATCCACGTGCCTATCCTACTTTTTGCGATAAACCTGTGAAACAGTGGTATTGTTACAACCGCATAGAAGTGTGGTTGCGAATTTCGTCCCAGGCAATTTCGGTCTGTTTCGGCGGAACCCCTGGCAGCCACTCGCGGAACCCCGGTTGAAAACACTGCCCAACCGCACGCGCATTGTGCTGCCGCCTGCACGACATTTTCTTTTTGAAACGTGAATGCACAAGCTGTTTCAAGAGCCCAAGTAGCATTTCAGTTTGTCAGCAAAGTGTTCGTTTAACATCTCTCAGGCGCGTAGGCATTTCAGGAAGCTAAGTTCACACAAGGTTCGCCACATCTCACGCGCGTAAAATAGATGCAGTGTTATATCAGCTCCGTGCGCTGGCCAGAAAAGGTCAAAGCAGTCGTTCGTGCGAAACACGTAACCTTTTCGGCGAACACGATCTCAAGAGAGGTGGGACCAAACGTAATTCCATCCGTCAGCAATTGAGTTACTGACGCGTGACCCGGCCGCTTCGCTTCGCTGCACCAAGCCGGACGAGAACGCCGGGCACGGTGTAGCGGTCCAGTGCATTTGGCACTGGCTTAGATGACGGAACATGGGTTATTTGAAGGAGCTAGGTGTTGACAGCAAAAAGGCGAGCTAGGGAATGTCAGGAAAGAGAAGCGCATTGATCGCAGTTTGTCGTGTCGCAAAATACTTCATTGGGCGAAAGAAAACGCAGCTAACCGAGATAGTCGCAAACTGCTGCAATATCAGAAGTACTGTTCTTATCAATTCTCACGAGAAAATCCAATGCTTCGCAGGCAAGTTTACTGATGCCGCGCATTGACTGGAAAGAAGTAACAATATCACAATATCTAAACATAAAACGACTTCTACTTTTATGTGTTACATCATCCTAAACTTCTTGTGACCCCGCATAGTGAAGCAATTATACTTAACTCATGTCATATCGCAGTAGTTTGGCATTATTCTTACTACAGTATATCAGCACTCCACGCCCTGCGTCCGAATGACGAGAGTACGTGGCAGATCTACTGTAATTACGGGTAGTTGGGCGAAGGCGGAGAACCACCTTGTTTGATGTGAGGCGACAACTGCCGCACAGTCGACCAAAAACGCGAGAGCTGCGCGGGTTAATTCCTGTGCAGCTCTTTGTTTTTCTTGCGGCGTTCAATCAGTTTTCACGGCGCAAAAGCAATAGAATCAACGTCAGAACGGTTTTTCACAGAATCGCTCCTTGACATCCAGACGCACGGTGAAGTCCACAACGGCCTAATCCGGACACGCAAGTTTCAAAATATAATAATTTGGCAGTTGGTGACTGTGACGCGACAACAGATTGCCCGCAAGCTATCGGACAATGTACGAAAACTTACGCCTTGCTCATAAGCATATCATGTCAGCTGGACTTTCGCGTGTTAAGGTCAAGCGCAGATTGCAGAAGTTACAGTTCGAAACGCACGAGAAACACTGAACGAATTGGGTTTATGAGAAGGTAGACGGTCTTGCACGAAATAATATCTTTAGCAGATAATATTTCTGCGAGCTTCCATGGCACAACTTCAGTACAGTGCAAGCTTGCCGTCAGAGACAAGACAAGTAAAGCGGGGTCTAACGCCTGCAGCATAAGGCTTGTTTCGTTTTCAAAATAGCTGCCAGTTAACGGAGGAAAGCCGTATCGTGCGAAAAGGCTATTTTAAAACGGAAATGTGGGTCAAGTGGGTCCCCAAATGTGGGTCAGGTGGGTCCCCAAATGTGGGTCAGGTGGGTCCCCACCCGGGATGCTGCGCCATCCTAGGTTACCAATTGCAATATTCATGCCGCGAGATAAGACGCTTGTCAATATATCATCAAAAGTACATTTTCAAAATGTCAACAAACCTTCAAGCGAATTGCACTGGGTACTGCAAACCTAAAAGCTTGGGAAAAACTGCTCTTGTAGATCTGAGTTTCGGAAATTTTGGAGCTATCATGCCAAACACGAACATAACAGCAAACCTGAAACCAATAAACTTGCAGTTAATGTGTACTGAAAAAATTGGTGCAGGTTCACAATGGAGAAGAAGGTGAATGTGTTCTTTGATCCAGTGTTCCCAAACAGTGCAAATGAGATGAGCGTTACTTCCATTCTAATAAAGTGCTGGTTTATCTGGGCTGTACTGTGATACAAACTAAGTCAGACGTTTATTCCTCGTCCCGCGACTGTGGGACATTTTCCAACATTGGCGCTTGGTCGATTTCGCACAGGTACCGGTGGTTTCAACAAAAAGAAGTAAAAATCGTGCACGACGTAACGACACGAAAACGTGTGATGACTGTTCTTTAAATTAATGGTTTTGCGCAGTTTCCACGACGATTTGAGAAAAAAAAACTGCAAAGGCCCACTCTGCCGAAAGAAGTGAACAACGCGCGTAAACGGTGGGCACGAAAACGAACCGAAACCATCGGCGAGGATTGACCGGCGCGAACCGTGCAGTGGATGCTCATTACAAAGCAGACAGTTGTAACAACCCCCTGTCGCTTCCAGTGATCCAATTTAAACTGATAATCAAGCTGGTTCGTATGTTCGCTGTCAGCGCAGTCTAACGTCACGATCAGAGCGAGCGCAGCAGCCAGTAAATCACGTGGTCCTTTTCCTGTGTGAGGAAACAAGCCCATCATCGATTGTTGTGTGATGTGACAATTGCACTGCGCGCAGCAAAAGAGGCTAAACGCAGAAAGCGAAGCTTAGCAGCAGCATTGCCAGGTTGGAATTTTTAGTGCCAAAATCCAGAATTTTGGTCTTTTTCGTTAAGTGGTTAGGCGTGAGAAAATGCTGTTTGGCATGTACGTCAGGAGTTTGGCATGTTTTCGGGATTTTTTAGCGGTGTTGGCAGAAAAAAGTTTGTTTGGCAGTTTTGAAAAACCTGTGTAGCGTCGATTTTGAGCTTAAACTGTTGTATTTTTTCAACCTGTTTGGCTTTTACAGAAGATATATAGCACATTTTGCCAAGCGATTTGGCATGTTTGGTCCATGTGAATCTGGAAAGCCTGATATTGTATCTGTGGTTTATCCATGACTGCTTTCTGTAATAAATATTTTGGGGAACTTTGAAATATTTAACAAAACAAACGCTTGTGTACCAGATGAAAAGTAATTTTATTGTTTCAAATGTTTATAGGTCTTTTTTATAAGCTTTTTCTATATGCGGTGATGGTACTTTTGGAGATTGAACAACTATTTATTCATATGCAATAACTCCAGGTTTGGTTGGTTCCACAGCAACTTACTGCGTTTTCCACAAATTAGCATTCGAGTAATTCAAATCAGATAGTTCAATTGGTGTGGCATTTTTTGAAGCTGTTTGGCATATTTTGATGGGCGGTTTGGAATTTTTGATTCATCAGGACCTCACAACCTTGCTTAGCAGAAAACGCAAACGGCTTGCGTTAATTTCTTATGACTTTTCACAGTCAGGTTGCTCTGCAAGTCGGTTGCTGTTTATTCTGCACCTCAGGTCAGGCCGAGCCGTGAAATTCACTTCGAGAACGCCGCAGACCGCGTTAAATTCACTCAAGTGGTCGTGTGATGTCAGTGCAAGGCCCGTTTATGACAACAGCGAGTTTTAACACCACACGAATGTGGTTCGATCGATGCAGCCCGTTCGCGCTGGCAGTGTAACTGAGCTTGGAAGAGTGTGCAGACACGGTATGGGACTTTCGGTATTGACAGGCTCCAGGGGCCAACTGTGCGCCCGCATCTTAAACAAGTGTACAAACACCGCAGCACCCCACATGACCAGCACGATGAGGTATACGTGTTGTACACGACGACGCCGGTGTGGTTAGCCACGGTCAGAACACATGTTGCTCGGTCCGTTGCGCAAGAAACACAGGGCACTGAAAAGCTGCTGAGTATTTACTGCACGAGCGCCTAACGCAGGCTGATCGCTGGCTGTTGTTCGATGATCCACCAGTGTAGATGAGGTCGGTAACAGCACTGAGAGGCGGTATTGTGAGGCAACACAGGGGTCAGTATGACGTGCAGGGATTTGGATAATGGCCTACTGTTTTCACTTAACAGTAACGAAGCAAAGCAATTGCTACAGGTTAGGTTTTCGTGACGTTACGACGACAGGAAATTTCTTAAATGCGCGTAGTTAGACTTATTCATGCATTTTTGTGTCTCGAATCGTGCGAATTCAATGAAAGACCAAAGGGCAGTTACTTACATGTTAATAAAAAATGAAAATGAAAAAACAATAGAGGACTTTGGAATTCTGCTGATTGGTGTGGGCTGCATGCACAAGAGACACAGATGTATGTTGAAAGACCCTATGGGTCAACTAATCAGCCAGCGCTGTTGTTGGCAAAAACCAATACTAAATTGAAGACGTTTCAAGTGAAGAAGGGAAGTGAAGTGACAAAATGTAATAATTTCAACATTATATAGAAGTTAGTAAAAAAGCACAATTTCAAAGAAAAACAAAAAACACAAAGTGAAAAGCATGTCTATGTACAAGCAGAGTGGGGAGTTAAGTTGATTGTATTAGCGCAAACATTAGACAGTTTGATGTAAATTAAAGTTTACATCAAATTGTCTAATGTGTGCTCTAATACAATTAAAGCGCTGCGACACCGAAATAAACCTGTTAAACACGTTGTCTCGTCGGGCACCAGTCGACAGTTTCATAATTTTCTGTCATGTTTTAAAGTTGATGGCCGAATTATTGAGAATTTGATATAGTTACATTTTTTAGCACGAGGAAGGGTACTATATAAAGAAAAGCCTGACCTACAAATTTTCAGAAAGACAAACATACAAAATCAACTGGGGTAGTGGCAAGAGAACAAGACCCAAATGAAAAAGATGAAACCGGCTTTATGTTTTCACGAATTTCAGATCGAAGTTCGGGACCAGTATAAATTAAAGAAATCTAACCCAGTGCTGTTTTCATTCTGGGTAAATGTTCTTTTGCGATGAAACAAGCCTTTTTTAATGATTGTGAATAGATGCAATCATTCAAAAGTAAAGTACATGATTTGGTAACTGACAATTTAAACAAATCAGGATTTTTTAATTAGGTACTTGAAATAAAGAATATCCCGTTTTAGGTTTATCAAAAGTGCTCTTACAGCTTTATTTTGCAATCTAAAGAAGCAGCACAACAAACAAATCTGATCACTGAATACTAATGCAAATTCCACATCATTTTGATTTGAACAAAATTCAGCATAATTTAGAAAGTTGTATTGCCAACTTTTCTATTTGAGGCTTCCAATTAAGTTTGTGATCAAGTATAATGCCAAGATATTTTAAGTTTACATGCATCACGACCAAGAGGATAACGAGACGAAGATGTTTTTGCGTGTCAACCGCTTTGCAGCGTTTGGCCGAGCAGTGCTTTAGTTGGACCAATCTGACCAAATTTATTTCAATCGCCCATCGAGGCTTCTGCAGCAAAAACACGCAGCTTAGTGTTTCGATTGTTATTGTCTTGCGTTTATAAATACTACTTTCTCTACTCGACTTGCTACAGTAATCGAAATAAAGGATTCGGTATAAGCATTCTAAGCCAACGTTTCAGTTTAAATGACAACGATTTTGCTCTGCGGGAAGCTTTTCTCAAGTGAATGCATTGTTCTGTTGCGCTTTTTACTTCCCGAAAAGTTACCGAGTAAAATCAATGGATTGTAACGTTATTTCGTTCTGCGCGAGACTAAAGATCTGAACCAGGGCGATACGCGCGTGACGAAACAAAGACCAAGCGATCGTCTTAAACGTCACAGTTTTTGAAGAAATTCAGCGTCGACTTTTCTTGCCCTACAAACAAAAAGTGAATGAAATACCTAGGGGGACAAAATAGGGGGAATTCGCGAAGCTTAGACTGCATTTTCTGTAATAACCACTGGCGGCTTGAACGTTTCGTTACAAATCTTCGCTAAAAAGAAGTTTAACCCCCACGATTTGTCAGTTTTCACTGCTGGACATCAACCGCCAGGCTGGTCATCAACCGCCAGGGTTCATTTCACTGCTGGACATCAACCGCCAGGCTCGCTCGAATATCACGCGAGTCAGTGACATGAAGCCAAGCTGCGGCTAATTGATTGTAAAAAACAACGTGTTTGCAGAAACATGATCATCAGTTTTGAAGCAGATTCTAATGGACAGTAGGTTTTTGCAGACGGCCGCATCAGCCGCCTGACAGGATTGTTTCCATAGAATGTTTAGACAGGTTCAGTGAACAAGCACTGATATCACTGTTGGAACCAAGGTTTCAAACGACGCGCCCGAAATTATTTGGTTGCGCACATTGCTAAGCTACTAAAAGCAGCACTAGCCATCAGAGATGCGTTTCGAAAATGCATGTGCTAACTTATTGTCTAACCGCAAACATTTTTTGTTACCTTTACCGACGTTAATGTTCGCAGGGCAGTGAAATACGATGCACTAAAACTTGCTGACTTTTCGAATGACCGAACCTGACGTCACCGGCGAGGAGCGATATTCCGCCCTCTGGCGGACGGCCATGATCGGAGCCGCCATCATCTTGCTTCTTCTTTGGTGGGGGGGAAAGAAACGCGGGCAAAGCGGGGCGCACCCTGCGCCGGGCACGTCGGCCGGTCAGAAACGGACGCCTATAGAAAATGGCCTTGCGACGAGTCCGGAAAAGGCCGAAAAGGGGGTCCAGACCGAGACCAGCGACACGGTGTTGTGGCGCGCGGTTTACGTCGGCGACAACGGTGACGTCACGACCGATCGCCATCGCAGCGAATTGCGCATTGACCTCGTGACGGGTCACGTGACAAGGAGCGAGAACATTGTCCGCTGCACCAGCAACTACTTGCTCGGGAAGGTTCAGTGAAACGGAAGCGAGACTTGGAGACGACGACGGGCAAAGATGGCGGCAGAGGAGCCGCGCGCTCGGAAAAAAGACAAAAAGCATTCCTAGTGTAACCGGGTTGAACACAGGCGCTTCTGACATCACAGCTGTGGCTTTCTTACATCATAGTTGTGGCTTTTTTTCTTCAGTCGTAGCCTCGACAGCAGTTATCGTTTCACATTGCTTCCAAAAGCGCTTGTCACCCACAGTCGCTGTACATTTTGATCTCCAGTTCTCCTGCCTTTTATCCTTTATGTGATTTTATACAAGGCGACTAGACTTGAAGATACTGGCAGCAACAACAAGACCTTCAGACACGGTCCGTCTGCCCGAGACAAAACGTTTGCACGATTATGACAATTACGAACGATCTCCTCTACAAACTGACACGGGTGCATAGGCGTAGCCAGGGAGTGGCCAAATGGGCCATGCCCTCTAAATTTCTATCATTACTTGTCGTTTTGTGCTTCCGGAAGCGGTCCCGCACACCAAATATTATTATTTGGCCTCTTCCAAAATTTTGGGCTGGCTACGGTATGGGTGATGGGAACGATGATTTTGTAAATTGCAAATCTATAAATGTTGACCCGGGCTGAGTTTACTTCTATTTCTTTTTTAAATCTCGTTAGAAACTGAAAGTGCGGTCGGTTGCCGGATAAGCAAGTTAGGAACACAACAGTGTCGATGACAATATAAATGGTAGTCTCTTTAAAGCTCTTAATTCTATTTCATAAGTCATTCCGTATTGTATTTCGTAAGTCATTTCTGAAGTTCAAAAGCCTAGTGTTCTTAAGGTGTTTGCCTATTTGTTTGTTTGGTTATCAAGTAACTTTGTAACTTTTTGTCTCACGTTACGCGTCGAATTATCTTTCAAGCATGCTGAGCTCTTTTTTTATTTTCTAAAGGAACGTACAAATCTGATGTCACGTTTTTCAACAGTCAGGCAAACAACTGAATTTCTAGATAAGCGGAAATCACGAAGAAATAGCTTTCTTTTCAAAAATGCGTTTCCGTCATCACTGCTCGTAAAAAAGCTTCATTTTCAATGTGGTTTCCATGGAACCCCTCGACAACCTCCCCCAGAACGACAGGCTGTTGCGGCAAACTGGTTGAAAGCTGCTGATTTAAAGCAAAAAACTAGTTGTGTCCTACCGCTGAGATTCCTTTACGTTAATAAACGAAAAAATGCTCTTACTTTCGCCATTAGTCTAATCTGGCGTTAGTGCTCATTAATGTGCAATGATGTCTGGAATTACGTTTCATTCTGTGTAAGACAATCGCTTAAAGTATCACTGAGAAGAAAAATACTTCACACATCAAACTGCTCAGCAATCTCCATTTTTGTCTTTTGTGACCAGCAGCTCTCCAAGTGTCTGATACAGCGACGACTTCGTGCGTATCGCTTTTTTCGTGGTGTGAACCAATCATAGAATCGCTCAAAGCGACCCATTTGTGATGTCATAGCCATGGAATAGTGCAGCAGCAAGATCTCAAGAGATATTGGTTCAGTTGGTGACGTAGCACTTGAGCTTTGGAAAAGCACACAAATAATTTGCGCGATGTTTTTAATGCAATCATGACGTCATGAAAGCATGTCATTTCTTCTTTAAGATTTTTGAAAAACGTTAAGTATTCACAGTAAAACCTTGAGCGCATCTCTAACGACGACAGTTTCCCGAGAAACAGAATTAAAATCAAATGCCATGACAACAGGTTCCGGACATCCGTAATTTGCGAGTTATAGCGGGTTAGAAAGAAAACTGAATACCAGTAACCCGACAAGACTCGTCGGCAATCCGCTTTCTTTCTCGACTGAAGTAAAAAAGCTGCAGCTGGAGGAAAACTGTCGTATTTTCACGCAAATCATTAACCAAGCAAACACCCGTTCGGACGGCAATGCAGTGAGCCTGCGCTCTCTAGGCCGAAGCGTACCCAACGCAGAGAATAGAATTCCTTAAACGAGCGGCTTGCGCCCACAGACTATGAATAAGGAAAATCAAACAACAGGAAAATACGCAAGGAGCTAGTTTCAATGACAGCGTTCGAACCCAACCTGTTTGCTCGTCCGTCCTCCATTCCAGGATCGCGTCGACGCTGACCATTGTTCGCGAGTTGCTGTAATGTCCGATGCCGTGGGGGGGAGGTCTCGCGGTCGCTGCGCGGAAGAATTCGGCGATGGCTCCCAGCAGTTTGGTCTGTAACGAGCAGGTAGCAGAGCGTACCGCGTGTAGATCGCAACTGTAACTTGACTGAAAATCGCGAGCTGATTTGTGGCAAACGAAAAAAAGCAAAGGAAAAAAGCTTGCGAAAGTAAGCAAACAAAAAATCAAAAGGAAAAAGGCAAATGAGAAAAAGCAAACGAAAAAACAACAAAATGTTACTCTTGAAGCACAACAACACAGCCCATTCCATCGGAAACACGCTAAGTCGAACTAAATACAAATGCCCTAATGTAAGAAACGGGCCTTCAAACAAAGCAAGCAATGAATCGATGTCGAGTGCGCTCCAAGAATGCCGGTAATGATTTAAGTTTCGCGTTACAGTCTACTTGTTCCAACCCAGTAGTTCTTAACCTGGGGCAATTTCATCTTCCAAGGGGGCAAATTTACTTAACGATAAATTGCAGAAAATGAAATATTTTATAAATCATACTACACTGCAAGAGTTGGCTAATTTCATATTTTAAAGAAATGAGCACCGTTGAGTGTTTTGGGGGGAAATCTGGCAATCTTGTTTCATAAAAGGGAGATAAGATGTGTAAAAAAAGGAAAAGAACCACTGTCCCAACCCATAGCAAGACCGTCAATGTCACGCTAGTCTACTGCGAGCAAAACAACTTTAAATTAATGCCTGTATGTTGTTCAGTTTTATAATGCAAACGAAAAATAATTTTGTGCGAGAGCACTTGTACATATTTTCAGCAAATTAAAAAAATACAATGCAGTAGTTCAGCTAAGTACAACATACAATCGGATCATGGGATGTGCTGCACTGCAGTTCATACAGCGGTTTAATGTTGTTATTACTGCGATGCGGATTGCAAACCTCAGATAAAACAAACACAATTTCACTACAGAAGATGTGATTTGAATTCATTCTTGTAACTCTGACTCAAAAGCAAGTGTTCTGGTGACTGCAAAGCACCTGCTTCAACACACTTGATCCACGTAACTCACGAGCCAAGCAACTACGAACGGGCTGTGTTAGCCTGGCACTACCTGAAAGCCAACTTGACCACTCTGGCGTTTGGTGAATCAGCAAAAATCATTGTTAAGTGATCTGGAAAGCGAACTAACGGGCTTACTTTATCGCCAGGTAAAAAGGCCTTGGGTGTAAATTTCAAATATTTTGCTTCATACACGTCACGCGTCAGAAAATTAAGATAAATGCTGTTTTGGGTGGTTTTCTAGTTAGGGCGAGAAAATAACTTTCTCAAGGTATTTTCTTAAAGGAGTAACTTTCTCTGCTGAACATTTGAGGATTTTTTGTATATCGAGCAGTTCGTATTCAGTAAACCACCTACACCTAATCACTGAGCAGTGAATTTAATTGGCATCTCCAAATCAACTAGAATTGGGCTGAATAATTGCTTTTTGTGCAAATTTTCGAGGGATTGTAGAATATACGCTTTTGTGGAACGATAATTTAAAGGTTTATACATATTTGCGGTGTTTTTTATAGCAGCAGTTGTCTACTGGCCGCTTTTCTGCTCATCAGGAATTTTGAAAACGCCGAAAAAAATCAACTGTACAGTTCCGAAAAAAAACAACACACTGCCTTAAAATCGCACGAGTTTCTAATAAACGACACTTGCTCGTTTCGCCCCCAAACAGGAATTTGCATTTTGTGGTCGCGCAGTCGTACGATTACTTCAAACCAAGCTGAATGTAGTGTTTGTTTCAATTCAGCAACAGAACCAGCATAGTAAGCTCTTACCTAAATAGACAATAGCAAATGTCCTTAATGGCACTCAACCAAGGTTTGCGAACAGCAGCGCAGGCGAGAAAAAATAACGCCAGGAAAATGTCGGTTGTCGTCGAGAACCTTAACTATCATTCGATAATAAATTGGACGTCGTTTGGGGAGGAACTGCAGTACGCGCGAAAGCCACGAATAACCTCGCGCTGAAAAAACAAACAAACTCGCACAAACCTCAACTGCTGCCCACGTGTGGCCAGGGTTTTGTCGGTCGAACATCGGAATGAAGTCTTCACACCTGACGTGCTTTAGACTCTTGCCTTCGTCGACGTAGTTCATGACGGTGAAGTGCTTCGCGTAGTCGTCGAAATGGTCCAAAGAAAAAGGCCTGGGAAGGAGCAGAGTGGCGTTCACCCAACAACACGTCAGAGCAACACGCCCAATTTAACCAACAACACGTCAAAGAGACACGCCCAGTTTAGCCAAGAACATGCAGGAACAACACGCCCAGTTTAACCAACAACACGTCAGAGCAACACGCCCAGTTTAGCCAGCAGCACGCAAGAACAATACGCCCACTTTAACCAACAACACGTCAGAGCAACACGCCCAGTTTAGCCAACAGCACGCAAGAACAACATGCCCAGTTTAACCAACATGCCAGAGCAACACGCCTAGTTTAACCAACAATACGTCAAAGCAGCATGCTTAGTTTACCGAAGAACACACTCAATTTTCTCCACAACACGTCCAATTTGCTGAACAACACGCTAGAGCAGCATGCTCAGTTTGCACAAAATACGTCGGAAAGATTTTTCAGGGCGCTTAATAGAAGAATGTCGTTGTCCCCTTCCAAATGAACGAAACCAATTGCACTTGCCGAGAGATATAATTTCATGTCATCTATCAAACTGGAAATACAGACAAAAGTGCGTTCCCCTTCTCATCCCGCACTCGCTACACCTTTTAGACGCTCGCGGATTTGAACCTTTTGTTCACTTAGCACGGTTTCTTGAGAAAAACAGCTGGCGAGCTCGCGCTGCTGCTGGAAACACTGATTTCAGACCTAGTCTGAAAAAAATTGTCAAAACGCTGCTCGGAGGCAGCAGCGGGCAGTCGCAGCACGCCAGCAGACTCAACTATCAGTAGCACCTACAGTACTGTGCGAATTAATTGGGACAGCTGCAACAAAATGCAAAAATTCTCGATTCCGGCAATAATTCGGTTTTAGTTTCAAAAATATCAGCTCTGTAAGCAATAATAAGCTGTGCAGTACAGTACAATGTTAGCATCTAACGTGTCCTTTTCGTTTCAGAACCATTGAAATCCTTTTGCATTGATTGAACGAGGTTGGGGCACATTTTCTTTAGTTCTTCATCATGATGCCAGATGCTTATTATGGCTTCAATAAGCAAAGTTTTTGTGGAGCAGCTGTGCTTACAAAGTTTCCGCTTGATCACAGATTCTGAATAGGGTTGAGGTCCGGAAAATTTCCCGGCCAATCCAGCACATTTATTCCTGGCTGCTTAAAAAATTCTGTATTTTCTTTGAACAGCGGAAAGGTGCGAGATCCTGTTGAAAAATTGGATCTTCTGGAGAACTGCTGTTTGACAGCCTGGGCATCAAGTATTTAGTCAAAATGTCCTTATATTTTCCGAATTCATCATGCCTTCAATCGGGATCAGTCTGCCATATCCTGAAGCAGAAAAAAAATCCTCAGAACATCTTCTTGGGAGGATGCTTAGTGGCTTGTTGAATATGTGCTTTTCTGATTGGCTCACCAATACTTTTTCTAGTGTACCGAGATCAATAACCAAGCACTTCAAAGTGAGATTCATCGGAGAATATAACTCTTTTCCACAGTTCTGCACCACAATCTTCATATTTTTAGCCCAATGAAGTCGCTTCTTCATCACAGCGGGAGTCAACAATTGCTTCTTCCTGGGTTTTCTTGCGATCCTCACACCAGTGAGGAACCTTTTCCGGATAGTTGATGGATCAAGTATCATTCCTGACACAGCCAGATCACTTTGCAACTCCCTACTTGTTTTCCAGAAGGCTTTAACAGTGTTCCTGATAATCATGTTAACAACGCTTGCAGTTGTCTTCCTTTTTCTTCCACATCTTCCTCGACGGTGAATGTTGACATCATTCGCGCTTTCCGCCATCTTTGCTATCCTCCCTGCTGTTGATTTTGCTAAACCCAAACGTTTTCCAATCGCCCTGATCAGCGGTCCGCAAACTTTTTCGATGCTGGGCCAAATACCCGTCTTATCAGCGTCCGCGGGACGGATTATTTTGTGTATTGACTACAAAAAACAACACGCATAACATTGCTTACGTTTGTATCTTGCTATTTATTTTCTTTGCTCGGTACGAACAAACTCGCAATTAGCACCCAGGTCTTGCGGTAAACAATTAAAAACCGCCAGATAACGCTTACACGTCAAACTCCACGATATACAAATTCCGCAGCATTTATTCAAGCTAATGTAGAATCTACAGCAGTCTAGGCGCCAAGCACATGTACAATGGGTGTTGTTGCACACTAACTTCCAACGGAAAAAAACAGCCATGTGTGTGTGTTTACTTGCCTGTGTTGTGCAAAAAGTATAACATTACAGACGAATGTCCTAGGTCAGCGTGGCACAACTATGTGCCCGCGGGCCGCTTGTGACCCGCGAACAGAATTTTTAAGTCCCGCGAGCTTCTTCAGTATTGATGAACTCTGTGTATATGTTAGAGAACGTAATTTCGATTAGAACAGGCATAACATGTTTCAATACAAACGCACAATAATGACGGCGTTAACCATGTTCTCAAGCATGTGGCTCAACTAATAAACAAACAGAGAGTCCGTGGCCCACCGACTATGAAACTTATCGAATGCGTCAACTGTTGCACATCCACAGAGGAGAAATAAAAAGAACTGAAAACGACATTTAAGCACAACGTGCGTCAGTGCGAAGTCTGAGTCTATTTAGTGATAGATGAATTCGAGTTGGTGTGATAAATGAACGAAGACGTGATGCGCTCCACATTGGAGATGATTTTTTTGTTCTCAAGAGATAATCTGGAAATTTTCACACGTATTGATGTTGCTTGGAATATTTTTGTGTTGACGCAGAGGCGGGTAAACGAGGCGAAGGCCGCGGGAATCCAAGGAGTGAATTTATGAAATTTACATTTTATTACAATGCTGAAACTGGACGTCAGGCATATCGAAAGTTCATAAATATCCCTGCTAGATGTTTCTTGGTATTGTAAGGCTCTTAATACACACTGCATGGATCTGACTGATAGAAACTTTCCTGTGGGGTGTATGCAAATGTATGTTAAGTAACCCGAAAGGGAAGCGCTTCCAAGCCTTACATACTATCTCTCTTCCCCATTTTCAGGCTCCTAATAGCCTATTGTTGATCTGCGACTATTGTTGATCTGCGACTTGTAGACTTGCAGTCTCTAAACTATCTCTCGATTCTCTCCAGAGCAGAGCTTCCCAACCTTTCTCTGACCATGTACCGCTTCAGTATTTCGACAGATGAGCATGTAATGCTACGATTTCTCAGGAAAAAAGGCTCAGCAAAATAAAAGTCCACTGGATTTTTAATAAAACATTTACATTTCAAAATATTTGGAATAAATAAAATATATAAATATATTTTTCCCTTCTATTGCTAACCTTAAATGTACCGCTTCAAATAGACAAATGTACCACTAAGGGTACATGTACCCCAGGTGGGGAACCTCTGTTCTGGAACCTGGGTTTTAAAACTGGTGGGATTGAAAGATTCGCAAAGGAGTGGGAGTATGGCGGCGACATATCGTTCAAAAGTCCGATTATACTCGTATATTGTTTTTGTCAATCGTAAATTTATCATCACTTTACTATAAACGCCATAATCAAAACAAAGCGGACAGTACAGTGAACAAAAATCAAGACCTTTTAAACAAACTTGTTCAAAGTGGGATTTATGAGCAAAGAACACTTCATGTTGCGATAGTGTCTTGTCTGCTTCGTTTCATTTTTGAAGGCAATGCGAATTGCGTCACAGGGCTATATCATGCGTGACGATTTGGCGATAGATTCTTCGCTTTAAAATATTTTGAAAATGATCGAAGCAATGCAGTAAATTTATCAGAAGGAATATCGTTCGGAGCTGAGAAGTCTCTCGGCGCCAAGTACGATACGTTTTAAAAGGTGCTCTTTTTTGAGCAGAGCGCAAGCGTACTTTCTGAAACGCACTACACATTTTTTTCTCGCGGAAAGTGCCATGCAAAACTATGTGCCCTTTCACGCATAGGCGTATCCATGGGGGACCAAGGAGGCCATGACCCCTAAATTTCTAACATGTCTTGTCAGTTTGTGTTTTGAGAGGCGGTGTCCCAAACAAAATACTGTTGCTCGCTCAGAGTCAAACGATTTGGCCCCTCGAAAATTTTGAGCTGGCTAAGCCACTACTTACACGTACGTTACTATACAATATTCAAGACCTTTGCTATTGTTGCGTAACATCGTGCGGGACTCGCACAGCTTTTTTGTTTATTCTCACTTGAGGCGATGTTCTTGTGGCGTAATCCTTTTTGCACGCGGCAACGGTCTGCACATGCAGTTCTTCTGTGCCTGCATTTCCCACATCCCTCAATACCAGCAGAATTTGGTAGAGGAGCATACAATCAAGTGTCTGCCCGAGGGTAACCAGATCTCTGTACGCCTCTAAGTTGACGTAAGACCTTGTCCTGGCTTTCCTCGAATGCGGCACAACTTTTTCGAATAAGTGTAGACAGAGCACATCAAGCTGTGTTTGAAGAACAGCTTCTCAGTCTGAGTTAGATCAATTTCGCCGGGGTCATTTGCTGCTCCATCCATATACTTACAGGTTTTAAGAAGTAAATCGTTCATTTTTCTTCAAGTATTTATTATGTTGCTTAGCTTTTTCATAGCAACGTGTAACTGGGACATTATTCCAGTTAAAATCAGACACATGAATGCAGGAATGGCTGGTGCGCTATTTTAGTGCTTTGCTTCTCTCTCAGTGTTGACTGTGTTTATCAACTAACACTTACTCTGTAATATGTTATGACTAACCATTATTGTGTTCTTGAGTTATTCGACTACCCTTGTAATATGGACCATGAGTCTGAATCAAGCACGCAAATAAATAAATATCGCTGCTTGAACAATGCGTTGTACGAAAGGTAAAAAGTTGAGCATTGTTGTTTCTCTCATTGCGTTGCATTTTAATGTATTTCAAATCTACGTGAAAACATCATTTCTTCACCAAAGTGATTTTAAGACATGTCAATAATGGCGCACATACATTCTAAGTTTGCCAGTTTAATCGAATTCATTTTGTAGCCTTAAGCAACTTGCGTACAGCATCATAGCTCAAATGTAACCCTCGCCACGGTCAAAACCGAAGACATTTGGCAAAGCCTACAATGATCAAGCAAAAGAGCTTAACCGCAGAAGTGGTATTAACGAATGGAAAGAGTCTTTTTTTGTTATCAAGCGCGATTCCTGAGACAGCCCTGTCCCATTCAACGAGTCAAGAGATGACGTTTCATTACGGTGGTATAAATAGCTCGTATCGCGGCTTTGGAGTTGGTGTCGGTGTAGTCGAGTGGTTACTTCGTGCAATGGTGCAAAACAATCTCTGTCACAGATCGTTCGTGGGTTCGAATCCCACCCTGTTCACCACTGACGCTGTCCGACACTTTTGACTCTTTCCATTGCACTAATATGAACAGACGAAAAGCGAGTTTCGTGACCATCATTGTGGCAGATATTCGTTCCTTTGCCATGGATAAGAGATGAACATTGAACTGTATTTTGATTGGAATGGATCCGAACTAGAAACATTTTTTACATGGAATGGATCAAAACTGAAATATTACAAACTTTCCAGAATGATCGGTTTTGGAGGACTAAGTTTATGGAAATTATGGTGTTTTTGTTGTTAAAAAAACTGATTTTTTAACATTTTCGATTCCAAACAGACTAGCGTTGCCGTATGTCCAGAATTTCCCGGACACGTCCGGATTTTCGGTGTTAAAGCTTGTGTCCGTCAATAATTTTAAAAAATGCTCTAATCCACGGAATTTTGACAGTTTCAGAGGCGGTAATCATATTAGATCCTCTGAAAAATATTAATTTTCATGATTGGGAGAGAAAAAAATGCTCTTTTTACTTTATTGCTTATAACCTATTGTGTAACAATTCTGTGATATTTTTTCTCTGTGATAGTTGTGTAGTTATGCGGTAGATTGGCAACTGTAGTAGGAATATACTGAAAAATGTCGTATAGTGTTTGTTTGTTGCCGCGAAAAGTAGCCATTGAGGCAGTCAGGAATTTTGCCGCTTCAGATATGGTAACCCTAATTTAGACTTGAATTTTACATTTTTGAACTATTTTTGACTATGTTGGGACTTTGACTGATTTTTAAAACTGCAGTACTGGACCTGGACTGTGAAATATGACAGTCCGCTCATCTCCGCATGCATACCACTTCACACGGTAGGCTATTAGGGAAAGTGAATGAAGAAACCGTTTACGAAGTAGTTCATGTGGCAGCAAAAGCGAAACTAAACTAGAAATTTCAGCGTTGCACTTAGGGCTGAAAAGGGTTACAAACGATCGTTACGAAGAATAGCGATGAAAATATATATGTATAAATTTACATATTCTCTTTTTTGTTCAAGTGCTTGGTTCAGCCACAAGGTCAATACAAAGGGGCAGTCAAAACAACACAAAGGTACAAATATTCTTAGGCACAACGCATCTTA
>JGI24159J19872_10000127_pt1 | contig 48590 bp, 35 predicted proteins | sample Ectturendosymbi4_FD_19872 | JGI IMG/M metagenome (IMG submission 19872) | reverse complement strand
TCCAACGAAAAGCAGGCGTTGAAGGGACTACCAAAGCTACGGAACTTTGCGAACACACTTTTACCTAGGCCCTCCTAGGGAAGAAACCACGGCCTTCCTCTCTTTCTAGGAGGCCTTGCTTTTACCAGCAAGCTCACTTGCGAACCAAGCAACTCCGAGCATACTGTGCTCACTTTCCCGAAAGCTCACTCGACCACTCAAGCGTTTGGTGATTCAGCAGAAATCGTGTTAAGTGACCTGAAAAGTGAGCTAATGAGCTCATATAAAGCGTCATGCAAAAAGCGGCCTGTTTGCGTTACGAAGTTCATTGGCTGATTTGCTGCAGCAAAAGTGAAGTTTTTGTACACGTACGCAAAAGAATGAATAAAAAGTAGCGAAAGTAAGTGTGGACATAACAGTAGTTACGAAAGAGTTTGTATACCGACAGCGATATCGTAACAGAAAAGTCAATCCAGTCAAGCAATGTAATCGTTTTTCCTTTAAAGTGTCCAGACCCTCATAGGGGTCTGCAAAATTTTACTATGTCATTCAACACGTTTATTTTTCTGCCCAGTCAACTGTGGTGGCTGCGGATTTGCGTTTCTCAAATCTTGGAAGCTTCTCAGTTGTTTTTCTTATGGGCCAATTCAAGTGTTCCATTAAAACTAAGGGAAATATATGATGCTGGTGCTGCAATTTGCGTGAGTTTGCTCTAGTGTCGAAATTTTGAAAAGACACCTGCAACATCAAAACAGCAGGTTCTGAACAAGTGCCTCAACTTAATAAGGTTAAATCCTCAAATGATTAGTAGAGAGGACATATGTTAGTCAGTGGGGGATCCAGAACACGAATTTGGGAGGTCAGTCATATAGGGGGGTGAAAAAGTTTTCACTTCTTCATATACCCCAAATTCTCTCTGACAATTGTTGGATATCATGCAAAAGTGGTTACTTTTTGTAGGCCAAGAAAGCGGCTATTTTTGTTGGTTGAACTGAGCGATCTTTCAGGGGATCACTATGGTTTTAAAAATGGAATAAATAGTTAAATGATAATCACCTTCCAGACTAAGGTTGTGCAGATACATGCACGTGGAAAGCATATTTATTGTTGAAATGACAATTCTAAAACAAAAAATTGAACGAACGGCATTTGCTATCACATTGCGTGCACTTGAGGTAGCTTTGCTGACTATCGTCTATCTCATAATGCATGGCAGATTCACACTTGGCCCAAAAGCATATTACCCTAAAATACATTTCACGTCACTAATAACGGTAGAATTTCAATCAAGTGTTTAATACCATTTTACATGTTTGGACATCGTACTCGTGATATGAAGAAAAAAACATCAATCCCACTAGTTTAGGTTTTAAAAAAAATTGTAACACTGTTCAATAGAAGAAGACACCGACAACCCAATGTCTAATAATAATTTGCATTACATACATAATCCAAACCTTTTTCCTTGTGCCATGTCTGTCTACAGACATTTTATCATTTTTTCAGAACTTAAAAGTTTTAGCTATTTGTTGATGTTAATTGTTTATCTGTTTTAATTTAAGTGAGTTAAATAGCAAACAAGCTGAGTATTGGCTGCGGACTTGGCAGACTACATACGATTTGTCATTTCGTTATCTTAGGTAACTTTATGAGTCACAACGTAAATGTCTACTGCAACAGAAATACTTTTGGTATTTCTTGATATACATTAAAAACCCAGCGCTGATAACACAGTTACCGTTTCAAAGCAAACTAGGAAAGTGCCAGATTTTCCAAGTAATTATAGTACCAGATCCTGTAATTTGGACAATAACTTCAAATTTTAGAGTTGCACGACCTGAGTAAGGACACGCTTATCTCTGCAAAATCTGTCGAACACATGGCCAGTTGCTTTCAGAACGTGCTTACGAGTTTTCTAGAACCTAGCGTCAGTTATGAGTTTTCAGTGTTGCCTTCGTATTTTCACTTCTGCCTTTACCTTCGAGGCTGCCACCTGGCATTAAAGGAACTTACAACAAAAACAGACCAATTTTGCACGCCCAGCGCCAAGCCGAGAACCGTGCTATACGTTAGCGAAAGCCATTACGTTTGTAATCACCTGAGTAAGGCTGAGTATTTCTTATGCGGGAAAGATAAAACGGAACAGTAGTATCATCTAAAAGGATAGCATTGCTAATACTATGCGATAATACTAAAGGCTGGGTAAAAGTCCGGCACGAAAATCCTGCAGTTCCAAACGAATTTTAATGCATTGTTAGGTTTTCTCTGTTTCTACTTGTATTGTCTCCAAAAATGAACGCATTTGTATGAAGGGGCGCCACTGATCGATACATTACAGACGTTTGAGGGGGAAATTGCTCCAAACTGTCCCCGTGGTTCCGCCACCGACGTTAGTGTTTCTAATTCATACTTAGATTTTATCAAACAGTCGCGTTTTTTGAGGGAGATGGCCCCACCCTTTCGCTAGGGGGTGATTGCATTCTTGATGCGATGATGTTGGATGTTGTTTAAAGATAAGCTATATTTGAAAACATGAATAAACAGCATGATCCAAACAGTATTCCCGAAAGACAAATCATTATGAAATTTTTGCTCGAGTTATTCATTGTTGTCTGTGCTACTGCTTTGTGAAAAGTGCATAAAGTATGTAACGACTGGTGGGCTTGCGCCTTGGCTGCAATTTTAACTGCATGGCACTTGATATACAGGGGACTGCAATTTCATTTCGGAAGTGAGCGATCTGCGTCACCGTCACAAATATTTCGTCATTCTCATCCACCCTCAATCTGCAACGCAGAGCTTGATTCAAGCTGCAAATACCGCCGTGTCTTTCGAAGATTTTGTGTCAGCATTGCCTGTAGTCTACCGTGTTCGTGTGAGTTGCTTTGCTAACATCAGCATTTGTGGAAGAGATACGTTGGTTGTCGTTTCAACTCCTGGATTTACAATGTTCTTGTAATGCGAGTTTATGACAAAATTATATTCATGTTAAGGTTTGCTATTGGGAAAGAGGACAGCGGTGAAAATGCTTCGATGTGAAAATGTTTGAAATTTTGTTTTCTTGAAATTCTTTTTTTAACAGCTTTTTCGTCTATTTTTCAACACATAGTCAATTAGTCATGTTCAACAAAACGTGTACGTTTAAGAGTCAAGGCAGTTTAACTCTTTGGTTATGAAATTTAATCTGTCACATTTCTGAACATTTCATTGTTTGTAGGAACAAACGTATGAGGCATACTTGCACGTGGCCAACCTGCCTCTGCATGTTGACGTGAATGTGATCCGGGGCCGATTAAAACAACTGTCAGAAAACTGCGGTGGTAAAGTGATGAGGATTACGCTTCCCACTGCCACAGTCAAATTCCACACGGAGGAACTTTCCCGAAGGTATATTGTGTGTATTGGTTGCTTGATGCTGTTTTCGTATTGACGTGATTTTAGTGCGCTGTGGTTGACGTTTTCCACTAGCTTCGAGTAATGTTATTTGTACTTTCAATGAAGGGAAACAGCTGCTCATTGCAATTTTGTATTTTTAATGGGAACATGATTACTGTAGTTTTTTTCCTGCAGTGCAACCGGTGCACCACCACATCTTTATTTTATGTGTGCTCTAGTTCCGCTTTGATCATGATATGTTTTCGTCCACAAGATATACTGATTGCAATCGTCAGTTTTCGAGATTTAATTTCCCTTCGAGTTGCCAGGCTGTGACCCCCAGAAGTATTCTCTCGGTTGTGCAATGTTCAGTCTTCGGAAAATTATATAACTGTAATCTCTAGTTCTTCTTGCGTGACGGGATCTGCAACCTACTCCGCCACCTTCCCCCCTTCTTAGCGTCAATAAAGCAACATGTCTGCCGGTTGCAGGGCAATGAAGAGGATGAACGGTGAGGACGTGTGCGGCCTCAGGATCATAGTTCAACCGAAGAGAAGTGACTTGTCTCCCCATTCGAAGCATTTCACTCCGAGAAATCGACCTCACCAGGTTTGGCGCTTTTATACGACATTTATCGAGGTGTATGCATGCTGCATTGGCATCATAGATAAAATTTGCTTTCTTTATGGAAGTGAACGTGTTGCATGCTTGTTGAACAAATCTGTCAACGTAGACGAAGTTGATGGATGTATCATCGGATAGATTGCCTCAATTGGTCGCTGGCATCTTAAAATTATATGTATTTTTCAAACATTTGGAGCACTTGTTGGCGTCTAACTTGCCCAAGCTGCAGCTTAAATCTGTAAATAAATTGAAGCTGCTTTGGTAAATCTCTCAACTCAGAATATGCACAAATCTGTTCTGGAGTGTGATTGTGCGTGCTTGCTTTGGCGAGATACGTCTGTTTGTGGAGAAGATGTAGTCGTAATGCTGTAGGTTTGTTGCTAACTGTCGATGTTGCTTTAGATGTGCAAAATGTGTGTAGTATGCCGGACATATTATATGCTAAAATAATGACCGGGTTGGAAATATGCTAAAAGCGCCTTCCAGTGCCTTTCGCAGGTGATTGTCAAAATGCCTGGAGGTGTAAAGCGGACCTGAAGCTACGATACTTAGTTCTAGTTAGTGAGTTTTTTTCTACTGTCGCGTTGTGTGTATTGCAGGCAGATGCAGACATCCGATTGAGGCGAACGCCATCGTGAGTAAAACTTTTATGGATTTGTGAACCCAATGAGGACAAAAACTAATGCTTTTATAGAAGCCTGCGCACGATGGTACATGATGATGGTTTTTGTTTGATTCAAAACTGCAAAAGATGACCTAACCGCTGATGTCCAAGCCCGGAAACATCTCGAAAAACTGAAGAAGTATCTTTGACAGAGTGGCAAAAAAATCAGACCGTTCAGAAACCTCAATCAGGATCTCTCGTATAGCCCGCGCCCTCGTTATAGTAGAGAACTGTTAGTCCCACTAAGTAAATCGTGCGTGATTAGACCGGGCATGCGTTGAGGCATGTACGCGTGAAACGTTCCCCAAAGCGCCGAAGCGTTTTCAATGCTCTTGTCACGTAACGTTACAGGTGCAAAGGTTGTAGTCGTGGTGCAGGTTGAACAGAACTGTTTGGTTGGAAATTTTGCAAATACAGTCGCGCGCTCTGCTTCTGTCATGCCAACTGCTTTATACAAAACCCAGGGAGGTCACCCGCTGCCGTGCTGTTTAATCATGCGTCTCAAGTTAGCCTGTTTGATATCCCTGAAAACTACTTACTTTTTCACAGCATGCGCCTTTACGCAAAGAGCAAATTAAAAATTTAATCTTTCATACACCATCTGGTTAAGCTGTGAGTTTCGTTAACAAATCTTTGCTTGATTTGTTTTTCTCTTCCATGTAGGAGGCCGCGACACTTGGATTGCAACAGCGTTTATCCAAAACCACCAGCGACGAGGACTTTGTCGAAGGATTGTGAGTGCCCTTAAATCGATGCCGCGTCATTGCATTTTGCAAAAATCGGTTTTAGTTGCTGAGCCCCGCCTTACCAAAACAAGTCGTTTTCTATGCGGCAAATCGCGTTATCTTACTTTCAAAAAGGACTGCTGGACGGGCGTTTCCGGCAGATACGGATATTATTTGGTTCGGCTTGGCTTCCAGCAGCGGCTGCTAACCAGTGTTCCCTCTAAGAAAATGTTGCACTGAGCAAATGTTTGCTTTAGTGACGATGCAATTGGGTAACCATGCAAACACAACCAGTGAAGCGTTTCAAGCAGTAAAATGTTATGCGATATATACGATATGAGATTTGGAATGTTGTTAGTGCGCGGGATTGAGGTTTCAGTGCGCAAATGGTCTGGTGGTGCTGCGCAATTGCGCTCTTCAGAGGAAGAGTTGCTGCTGATCTGTTATAGTTTGTGCCGTTGTTTCAGGTCAGGAGGTGCAGCTGACCATCAGCAACATCGACTCCAAGCTCGGCGTCAAAGCAATACAAGAAGCCGTTTTGAAGATGATCAGTGAACACACTGTGGTGGGTGCAGAATGTCGGAAGTGCTTTCGAAAGTGCCTGCCTATTCAGATATATTTTTCATACCAATCTCCGTTCGCAGCAGGAAGCGCTCCATGAGCGAAAACGATGATTGTTAGTTCTCGCCGCGGAAAGGCCCAGGTTTACTAAAGAACTGAGTGGTTTTCGCCGATGGAATATGGTCTCCATATTGTTTTCGCCAATGGAATGTTGATACTCCAGCAGTGGTGTACGCGGTGGAGGTGCAGGGGGTGAAAGCGCACCCCCAAAAGATTTGATTTGTTAAAAAGCCGTGCAAAATCCCTAAAAATCCGAGCAAAAATGGCACCCAAAATTTGATTTTACTCCAAAACGAAAGAAAAACACATGATGACCATTTTTTGGAGGTCATACCAAAAGAAGGTCTTCTACGAGAGAAAATTTTAGAAAAAATCGCAACAAAAACTTTTAGGGCAAGTTTGGGGAAATTCGGGCGAAAATCCTGCGCGTCCCCGAAAATTTGCTTGCTCCTACACCTGTGGTCTCCGGGCACTACTGATAAGTCGTTGTTGTTCCAATAAGCAATAACTGTTTGACTAAGGCCAACAGTCCTTTCTTTCCCTGCGTAGCTTTTCGCTGCTTACACCAAATTTATCTCACAGTGTTTCTTATCTCACGCTTTTAGTTTTTCGTTTCGTTCTATGTGACGACACGGTGCATCGTATTATAAAAAATAGTTATATTTGTTTCTCCAGGTGTTTAAACCTTTATTAAAGTTTTCTATTCAGCGTATGATTCCTTTTGTTGTAAACTGCTGCTTTTGCAATCTTTATTTTCTGTGATTTGCGTTCCACTCCTCTTCGGTTGGTTTCGCAAACGCAGCTATAGCTCTTCCCAATTTTACCCGCGTCAGACATGACATTGTGCACGACAGAACTGCATAAATATAAAAGAAATGAGACGATGAGATGTATCCCATACACTCTTGTCGTTCGAAGCAAACGCTGCGCTGGGCTCAGCTCACTTCCTTCGCACCGATGGCCACTAAACCGACACCGCTGAGTGCTGTCTACCTTATGTGAAAGCAGTGTCAGCATTAACTTATCTCGTCATCACATTTTTTCGATGCTGATATCCGTGCGATAGTTACTGCTAAAAACGAATGGAAAACTTTTGTGATATCTGCTTGCTCGTAGTTGATTCCTTTCACGAAAACGTTGGCCTTTTTAAGTGACAAGTTTTGTACAACTCTTCTGCTTGAACGTTATGGCGGGATTTTTGATCCGTCTGTCACTGGCAACCGTGATTTGAAACTATTTTTTAACGTTTCCACACCCACACAACGGGAAACAACTCACACACCTGACGATAACAAGGAGCACATAAGCATAAATGAAGAACACGAGTATAGATATGTGGCGGTAGCAAAAAAAAGCATTCGCGTAGCTTAGCATCGTTGCATAGTGCTACCATAAGTTCCAAGTAGACTAATTCATAAAGTGTATGTGGGAGCATGAGGCTGCGAAGGACAAGGAGTCATTTCGTGAGGCGACGAATTGCAGGTTTGAGTTGGAAATAATGTGTGCGTGAAACATTGCAATCTGCGCGTTGAATTGTACTGCTGTAAAGTGTGTTTTTCGTCTCTTTATTTCACGCAATTCTTTGTACAAAACCTGCAAATGTTCATCCCTGGTGTCTGTCACATGCTTCCCAGTACTCTTCTAAAATGATTAGTGTTTGATCTTTGTTTGGTGTTTGTTTATTTATTTATCAAATAGCCGCCCTCTTCTATTACTCCTCTTTTTTTAGTCCTAAGACTTCTTCCGCTTGTGACCAGTGCGTTGACAGCAAGCGGGGCAGAATTTGCGCCAATTCGCTCAATTCAGTTACGCNGTGTGGTGTTTGCTCGACGTGCTTCTATTGCNCCGTTCTCGTGTGTTCCGCAGGTGTTGAATCTTCAAATTCGTCCGCACAACCGATTTACCGTCATGTGTGACGTCACTGTTCCTGACGTGATCGCCGCTTCTTGCGTTCTGCAACACCTTCACCGACGCAAGATCGGCAGCAAGCGAATTCTCGTCACAATTTCGCAACGACTGGATGGTGACATCACGAGCTTGAGGTAGATTTTTCTGCAAAGTTTGCATCTGCAGTTGCGTTGCTATTCTCCCAGTGTTTGCTGCTGCTCTGTTATTGAAACAATGTGGTCAAGTCACAAACCTTTTGAGTCCGAGTCTGTCGAAAGACATTTGAACATTTTAAAACTTTGATAGACATACAACATACTTGAGTCACTTCGAATCAAGGAAGTTATAGCTCGAGTCACGCAAAGTCAAATGTGTTCATCATTCCTTTGACCAAGAATTTTTTTGCTCTTGATTTGGCAAAAATGCTACTCAGATCCAGTCACCGCATCATCTTCGCAAATTCGTGACCCAGTTACGCAATCATTGCGCTGAAACGCCGGGCAGTTGCTGTATCTCTTGAACGGAGGCCACGCTGACTGTTGCAGTATGACCGTTCAGGCATAGATTTTCGCGACATTTGTAAAAATAATATTTTATGCAGCTTTTGGAAGGGTCATCTTTTTCTGCTAGTGGTTCTAGTTCCTACTCTTAAACTAAACTGACAGAACCTTCGCTTTATCAGAGGATACGTTTTTCCATGTCTTGCGGAATATCAATCCCAGCAGCTACAGTTTTTTTTTATTATCTAAAATGCCCAAGTATAGTAGAATTAGTGTTCTGGCGCAACCGCGTGGCTTTTCAAGTTTCTTGCAGCTCGTGAGTGTCATGTATTTCAGAAAGGAACTAACTGCGTTGTTCGAAGAGGAGCATGCTAATGTTTTAAACTTTCAAAGACTACAATTCCTGTACAGTCACAGGTGAGTTTTGTTACAGTTTTGACGCAAGAGTTTNTAGAGTTGTTGAAATGTTTCCTATTGGCNAAGCANGACTGTCGAATNCTGCACAAGATGTTTACCCGTTGGTTATTGTTTCTATTTTTTGGTGTTCCTTCTGTAATCACATCTAACTGAAAGGCGCTGCTTTGGTTGGGAACCAGCGTCAGTCTCAACCGTTGCTTTGTAACACGTCGTTCCATTACATGGGCTTCAATGAAAGTCGCATTTTCTGAAATCAACTCCTGCTTTAAATCTCCGTGCACTGTCTTGCAAGTAATGGACTTCCAGACTAATGGTGAAAATTCAAGAAGCACGCGAAGATTCAAACGTGACGTATGGGACCTCAATGCAAGTTTCGTTTGCAGGAAAGCTGCTTTCAAAATGCACATTTAGGGCCATAAGTGTCCTTTCTCTTGAAAATTGAAATGAAGCCTCACCCTACAATGCTTAGCCCCCCCAAACGAAGCACCAAGCCCCTCAAATTGAAATATGAAACACTATAAATCAGTGAAGTTTTTATCAATTTCTCAATGTTAGCCCCCCTACATAAACAAAGTCTCCCTATTGAAGACTTTCTGGCGGCGGTTCTGAGTGGAATCGTAAGTTATTTTTTAGTCATTGTGATTTTCTATTGTGCCGATACAACTGCATTACATATGCCTGACTGGAACTTCTCGGAAGGAGGTCGTTAGGTTTAATAGGGTTGAAAAATGGGTCGCTGCACGAAAACGGTTAATAACCGCTAAACTAGACTGTAAAAATGTATGCTTTTTTATAACTTTTAGGGCGGATCTCCAAAGAGAGATGCGCGTACGACTACCCACCTTAATCCTCGTTACAACACTGATTGTCATTGTTGGCAGTCGCCAATTTTGATGCAAGTGTTGTCGTTCAGGATTGATACGAATTGAATTTGGCAAGCCTAATAAATCGCATTGCAGCTTCCGGGTTCAAAATTTGTAAGTTCAATTATAAGCCACCCATACAGAATGTATCATCACAAAACAAGATGGCAGAAGCGACAGGAGAAGATATAGCAACAAGAAGAGCAAGGCAGAAAAGGGAAAGCAAACGCTCTTCCTCATTTTAACTAGTAATCCAAAGCACATCTTAATTAGTCTTCAAGTTAAAGATTAAGTTTGATGTTGTTATCTTTTAAAAAGAAAAGCAGGTTGTTTTTCTTTCTAAGAAATATTTGTGATTGCATTCAAAATAGTTTTCCGAGGAGTGAATCAAATGTAAATTATGAGCTGATCCTTTGCTGAGATCCTGTGTGGCATTGGTGAAGTCACGTGACGCTGACGTTTGTTTCGGCTCATGGTTTGTAAACTGGTCCAAACGCCGTTTAGTTCTCTTTCGAATGCGACGTCATCTATACACTTGCAGGCGTTGCACGCTGATTCACAGCAGTTGTTTTGTTCAGGTATCAGAATAATCTTTCGCTTGACGAGTTACAAATGCTGGGCGACTCGTTCGCGGTGGAAGACAAGCTGCATGGCGTTTATGTTTATCTAAACAAGTGAGTTACCGTGGTTGGACATGTACGGAAGCCATGTCTGCTCGTTTCAAAATCAACTGCGCCTATGTTTCGCGTGCAAGAGCACATGCAAATATTTCGTGGAGTCGACAAGGTTCCGGTCGTAGTGTTTAGTTTAAAATGGGCTTTCGCCACGAAACAGTTTGCTTTGAAATTGAAATTAACGCAAACAGAAACGTGGTACAACAATCCAGTTCAAATTTCTTTTTTATAATGGTCGATTCTCATCCTTTTACTGACATTTGCAAGAAGAACTTGATTATCAACAGTGGCAATGCAGCTGATGCAACAGACAAGGCACGGCGCGTTTAATATATGATACTTTGCTTAGCTTCTTTGAGCCTATGCTCAGTTTTGTGTGGTGCAGTACACCTCATGACTCTGTAACGAAACAACTTTAGTGCAAATGATTACCCATCACAGCTCATATCAACATGCCTATAATGCACGTAAGAACGACAAGATTTTTGCGGCAGTAGCTATTACCTTGAAAGTTCACAAAAATCCTGTGTATGGTGACATACACCAGGTGTCATTTCGTTCAATTTTAATTTATCCACGGGCCATCAACACTGACTAAGGCAGAAGGAATTTCGTTTGAAAGGTTACTTACAATGAGAGGCCTGCAGGAGCCGGGCCGAAAACAGCACGAGCCGAAAGTAAAAGCGTTGATACCTACACGACTGTAGCAGTGCTTTATGAACAGCATACCCAGTTACCCACGGATGCATCGCTTTATTTCATATGAACGCCTTTGCACAAAAGCCCAGCTTATGTGCACCTGCGAGTTCTTTGAAAAAAACAACTGCGGGCCGGGTTGGGATTAAAATTTCAAGCCGAGCAGGTCATGGGCAGGCCTGTAACCAGGGGTGGTTTCCCCCCTGCAAATTTTTCCTCCCTCCCTGGAAGAATGTGTTGGACATAAAATTATGGGCTCCTCTCAGAAAACTCTTTGCCCCACCTGGTGTCCCAAGTTGGTAACGGGCCTGGTCATGGCGGGCAGGGTTGTGAAGAAGCCTGGTCGTGCAGGCCTTTGGTTTAAATGCTGGCAAATTGCTTTATTTACATCGTTGCGATGATTTCCACGCAAGCTGACTGGTTCACGTTCTCTTCAGGAGCACGTCGCGGCAGTCCACGACCTTGTGCCAGTTGCACTGCCGATCGGAGAGGTAAGAAGAGAATCGTTTGATATTGTTATGACTTACTGCGGAAGAATTTGCTGAAAGCCCAAGCTAATAAAATTTTGGAAACTGTTGTAGCCGTACTATTTTAAACTTGGCTGTTACAGAGCTTCAAAATGGATGTTTGTTTTATGTAAATCCAGAGTTTCAATAGTTTTGCATGCATATCTTATCAGTGGACAAGTTTGAAAACAGTCTTGGCGTTGAATAGCAAGGCGACCGCCGATATGGGATGACATCTGGCATCTGCTGCATGATCACTTCGCATGAGCGGGACACCGCTTGACATTGCATGATTTATTATCAAGATCTTTGAACCGCTGCATCCGCTCTTTTTCAGAGGAAACATAATCGAAATAACGTCAACTCATAATGGCGATCTTCGCATCCAGAAAGCAGTGGCCTTGATTCAAATTTCGTATCGCGCCAATGTCTGAGTTTTGTATCAGTGCTTCGCCTTTCGTAATTGTGTTTTTCGTCACGTCCAGCAAATCCCTTTCGCTTTCGAAGCTGCTTCCACGAGCGTGCGATGTGCATATTTGTGTGTCTGTTGATGGATTCCTGAGACAAAAACTGGTTTCGTTCTCATTCGTGTTCAAAGGATAAAGCTTTCGTTTTTACAAGCGTTAAAGTTATCGTTTTTTTTTTCAGGTTAAACTCCAACTCCTTCATCAAAATTGAGATCGGTTTACGGGAGTTCTCGGCGAAGCTGCACGCACTTCTGCATTCCCACAACGGTTCTTTGTTTTTGGATGGGTAGGAATTAACTTGCTATTTTTTGTGTGTGCCCAATTTGAATTCGACCCTTTGCCTAATAAGCGGAGCGTGCTTTCAAATGCGATATCTCAGTACGCACTCTGATGCCACGCATGTTGTGGTATGCACGTATTTCGATTATCTTGCCGTTGATCCTCAAACTCATGCTTTTGGATCTTCCTGACTGTTCGGCGCCACACATTCATAGATATAGTTCGTAAAGGTTTAAAAATTACCTTGTTTGTTTGTTACTTCGAATCAGTTTGTTTTGAAAAAATGGTGTTCTTCTTTGATCTGGTGTCAATATAAGGATATTTTTTGAAAATTAGTTTTTTGCTAGGTTGGAACAGTGCTACCAAGCTGAGTTCGATGTGTTTCCTTACCCACAGGTAGGGTTTAGTGTGCATGCGATGTGTTCGTGTTGCACGTGGAAGTTTTTAGTATTTTTTCTGTGGTTGCTCGAACAGACGAAAGTGATATATTTTGTGCACTTGACGTAAGAACATATTTGTTTTGGCCATGTATGAAATTTTTGACGATGGTCAGAACCACCTGGGACAATGTGATTATAATAGGAATGTTTTCTGCCAGTATGATTTCTCTTAGGTAGGTACTCAAATCTTTCGGGAGGTCCACCAGAATTTCGGCCCTATCCCAAAATTGGAAGAACAGAGCAGAGTGTGTAGAAAAAACGTCTTGATCGCTGCTCCCCCCAACTTCGTGAGAGCAAACATTCAGTTGTACCGACCAAACCCACAGTTGGTTTAAATCTTTTTTGTTAACTTTGTTCAAGCTGAAACTTCGTGTAGTGTATTGTGTATATGAGCATTCACGCTATCGAACAATCTGTCATTTTCGTAGCCAGAACAATCTTCTCTCCGCAATCGAAACCGGATTGTGTCTGTCTGTCAATCTCCCTACTAAACATTCCAACGCCACGCAACCATACTGTGATGTCATAGACGGAAAAAGATTTGAAATGTAATCTGTGTCGAAAGATGAGTTGTGCAGGAAGCCAAATTCTAAAGAAACCAATGGAGCAATTGCATGCAACTGTGAACCTCAGCTTGGTTGGGATAGGAGTTAAAGCGAATGTTTGACAGTTAGTTTCCAGGTAAAATGACGTTGGCATGTTGATTTTGACGTCAGGATACCGGCGACTGCGGCGTGTATCTGGAACATCAGATATCCTATGTCCCAGGTGTGCAGATCGTTGATGGGACCCCGAAGACCATTGTCTGGTCTCAGCCGCTGAGTGACGCAGGTGAGTGGCTGCAGGAGTTGTGGTTTGAAAAAGCTTTCAGAAAACTGCTCGACTAAGTATTTTCCCCAAACGTACGTAGTTACCACCATGTCGCTGTGTAAAACTTGTAATACTAGATAATGTTCACAAAGGCCATTAATTAATCTTCAACAATGTGTTGAAGCAACTGTTTTGAACCTTGAACTGCACATAGATTAGCGACTATGTTGTGCGATTTTCTGATATAGGATGACACCATTATGTTCACACAGCTTCAGACACAACAAGCGAGGCTTCCAGCACATCACGTTCGAAATCGTCGAACTTGCTCAACTTTTCCCGAGAAGTGATCGAGCTGTTAAAGGCAAGTTATTTCAAGTGTTTGATCAAAATTTGTGCAACATCGTCATTATTTATCCTCGCATTTCGGTTTCTGTTTAGTCCTTTAAAAAGTTTACCACTGGCGTTTTCTATTGAGTTTATTCGGCTTCTGACCGTGTTATTCACTGCAATTAGAATTTAGCGCAACTTGCAAAGCCGCATCGCCTTGTTTATGGGTGACGTTGACAGTGGGCCAAGCGCAGTGATGAGACCGATGAAGTTTTTGTAAGTCTTTAGCAAGCTGGTTTGTAACAGAATACAAGTTCTGCTAAGATGTCTAAAATGATTACTCTTCCACCTCCAAAAAGTGGTTTCGGGCTGATGTTAAGCCGTAAGCAATTAACTATTTAGTGGTCCCTGTCTTTCGTCACGCTAGAAACTGTAATTAGGCATCGACACAACGGTGCGTTCCCACTTGCAGCTGGTGATCATGACATCGTTCTTCTTGCCTGTTCGGCATTTTAACTCCAGGTGTCCCCCCTATGTTTTTTTAACGATAATTTAATCCAGCAAGCCTCGGTCCGGTTGACGATTGCGATTCCTTTCAATAAACACGCATTGTCAGCAACCTCACTAAGTTAATTCACATTTTACGTATTTGTTTTGTGCGTGTTACCTTGCCAACCAGTCTCGATTTCGAATGCTTTGATCAGCGCAGCTTGTTTAACCTTCCTTCCCTCCGCGTTTGTCCCCCGTTTATTTCAACTTGCACGATGCGCGCAAACCAGGTTCGTCTAAATTGCTCTCTGTTGCTTTAACACAGACCTTCCCGCACTGCTGCATGGAAATGGACGAGTTCAAAGGAGCTTACCAAAAACATTTCGGTCATGCCTTACGTCTAAGCATGTTCTCAGACGTCAGCGAGCTGCTTTTCGCCATGCCTTATGTCGTTCAGGTATGTGGCTTGTCTGAATAGCTTCGCCTTGGAATGCCAATTATTCACGAAAGTCGCTGCTGCCTTTGGAAATTAAAACGCAGTCAGTTCCAGTTGACCGTGCCGTTGGGCTAGGCTGTCTTGGAGCAGCCCACTGTTGAGCATGGTGTAGACAAGTGCGCCGCGCGTCTCATGTATGCGACTTGCGACTATCTAAATATCTAAAATTTCCACTTTATTATTGCGCCCAGACTGCAATGTGCTTTACCTATGTTTTCGCGCAACTGATCTAACCGTGGGCGTTAATTCGTTTCTTTTGAGTTGTTCTGTCTCCCCAAGCTCAAGTCTTTGCTCCTGAGCACCGTCAGCGTAAAAATACCTCAATTCTGCAACTGTGTAGTCGGAACTACAAGAAGCATTCACTTCTGCCAACATCTACGTGTATTAGAAGGCTCACACGTTACTTGCAAGTTATTTACACGTAAAAGTTAACGTCATCGAATCATTGTTGTTAGCAATGGGAAAGAAGCAAACACTACACAAAAAAGTTTCAATTTACAAAGTCAGCAGCAATATTTTGTAACCTGACCATTGGATTCAAATTGTTTGTTAAAACTTTCTTTAAGGTAAGATATAGCTATTGGAATGATTTGTAAGTTCATTTTTAAAAATTTTTGATGGAAGGAATCAGCTTTTTTTAAAGGAAAATGTTAGGTACTCGGAATGGACCTGTAGGAACCTGATTTATCTGATTCTAGGGACCCGATTTTCTCTGGTTCTAGGGACCCGATTATAAGTTTCGCTGATTCTAGGGACCCGATTCGGGTCCCTAAAACACCTTAAAAAAAACCTGGAAGGAATAGACTTTACTGTTTGGGTATCGTAAATGAACATCTAACAAAATGAATTTTGCACATGAATCAATACACTTGCCAAACTAAGCATCAGTACAAGTGTATGTCTACATCAAGCTATCTAACAAATAATTATGCACCGGTGAAGCCAGCGAACAATGAAGGTCTGTTCATTTGGAGGAAAAAGAAATTTCGTTTGACAGATTGTTGTTACAGATTTCCACCTGAACTCAGCGCCAAAAGCTAAACCTACCTGGTAACACGAGGACGTGGAAGGCTATAAAGATTAACTCTTGTGCATTCGGCAATTTTGGCTTGGCAAAACTATTCATAAGTAATGGACGCGCTGTAGATCGACACAGCACATAATGACGTGACGGCAACCGCCTTCTAAACGGCTGAGCGAATTCTGCTTTGGTTTCTGTCATTGTCGTTCGTATGAAACGATTATTTTCGCTGATACCAATGCAGAAGCAGAACGAAACGGGTATTTCAAAGTGCGTATGCTGCAATACGTAGAGCGAAGATAGGTTTGATTTATTCCTATCATTCAAAGGAATTTGCAAACATGAAATGCGCTTTCAAATGCTGCGCTTTCCGGCATATGACTCGTGGCTTTTCAACTCTCAGCTATCACGTGATTACTCGCAACCAAACCGTTGGTTTGCAACCAGTAACACGTGTGTAAAAAACTACGAAATCGTGCAAAGCACGGTACGCACTAGCTCCGGCAAACTACAACAAAAACGGAAAGAGGCAAAAAAATGTACAAAAATGTTAAGTTTCAACAGCCGTAATCAATTAACGCGCAGGTGGTTGGATAACGCACGCGCTGGGATCGCACGCTGTTGTCATTGGTGAAAACGGCCGCAACAAATTCGATCATCTCTTTGCCGCACACGAATCTTCTCCCTTGGACCATCGTTTGCACGCTCGTGTCGCACGTTTGTACCGCGTAGGTCTGGTACAGATTTTCAGCTGAAAGATAAATTTTGGACGTGGAATTTACATTGAAAGTGCATTGCTGATGTCTACAGCGGTTGACAGGCGATGCGTGGTACTGTAGTTGATGGGAACAGGGCGTCATGCGAACGCTTTGCGACGCGAACTGCCATCGTCTCCGCCTCCATTTGATCGCGCTTAGTTTTCGTGTGCGGCTTCGCTTCTGGCAAATGTTTTGAATTTTTGCTACACACGTGGATTTTAAAAGTTGGAGTGAAAGCTGCTGAGCGCAAAACATGCTTGAGTGTACAGATTGGAACCAAAGGTAAAATCTCGAGACCAATTTTGAAACATTTCGCCTCGGGGTCGGCATTTGAACGGCTTAGTGTTTGCTGGACACTCGCTCAGCTTTTTGAAAGATCAAGAAAAGTAGCTAAGGAGAATGTTTTTTTTCACAAATAAAGTGATTTTTTTAAGTTTAAGCGTTCAGGTGTTTTGAACTAGTCGTGCGTCTGAGCAAAGGATTAAAAAACTGCTTTGAAAAATGCGAGACTTTTCAGAACATTGAAAATGACTGCTGGGTATGGCAAAAAGGAAAAAAAAACTTACAAATGAAGCCTGCAGCAGATCAGCAATCTGCTAAAAGGGAAGAGTAGATGTAAAGCAGTCTCACTTCAGAGTATACAGAGCACATGCCTAGTTGCGTAGACCAGATCAATGACGAGGAATGTAAAATGTGCTCGACTCGATGCTTTGCAGTAAAAGGTCCTACGCAAACGTTCAAACAGCGACGTTTTTGCTTCCGAAACAATTTTCGAGCGAGTTTGCGCCCTTTAGTAAAGACGCAAAATGCCTCTGCCGTACACTGTGAATGCAGGGACCTGGAAAGCCGCTGCCTTCTACTTTAATGTTTATATTATATGTTGAGACAGTCTGTTTGCTCGACCTTAACCTACGTAGCGAAATCGAGAAACGTTGCCAATTGATATGATAGCGTGGTGCGATCTCAATGTTGTCTCTAGTCCAGAGTTGTAAACGGGCTTCATTTTGAAGTCCGAACCTGGCCCGAGCTCGAAATCACAAGCCTGAACCCGGCCCGAGCCCATCATTTTTGTCTGAAGCCCGATTTAGGCCCGAATGCCAAATTTACTGAGTGAGTCAAGATATGCGCGTATATATGGCGTATCAGAGTGAACATGCCTGAATAATTCGCAAGTAATCATTTTATTAAAGATTTAATCAATTCGATTGCTTCAACAGCAACTGGCGACAAGTGTCCATCGTTAAGAAAAATTTTCTGTATGCAGGCCCGAAATCGGTCAAAACATTATGACAAACTTTAGCACGGCCCGACTTACAAATCTGCTCTAGCCCGTCTTCTGCAGTACGAAGATAGGTAGTCGGCTCAGAAAAAAAGATTTCCGGCGCCCAAAGTATTATCCTTGCTTTGTTACCTGGATTGTGAAGCAGCTCGTAGTATTCGTCCGTACCGTATTGAGCGTCCTGCGCCGCGTATATGATCTGCGTTGTCACGTACCTCATGCACAGATTGCAGTTCGTCGAGCGCTTTCTCCTGGTGTGGTTGCCAGACTCCAGCGATCTCTTGTCAATGACCGAAGCTGTGAAGTGATGTCAGGGTTATTGCCGGGCTTTCGTTTTGTTGCTTAGACATGCTGCTACGATTTTATTTTTAAATGCAACCAGCGACGCTTTTTTGAGATTCATAATTTGCAGTCTTCGGCAATTTATGAATACCTAGTGTGTGTTAGAATAGTAAGCAGTCATTCACTTTTATATAAACGTGGTTACGTTCTAAAAATAGGGCAATATTCCTGCGACTGTTGTTGGTGAAAGTCCGGAAATGCGTGCGAGCGCATTCATTTGGTGACCATGTCGTGCATATCGTAATGAGGTTTTTCACTTTTTTCAACTTCATCGTTAGCCCTGCTCACCTTGGCCATCTATGGTGTCCCGGGAAGCACAAAGAAAATCTTGGGTCAAAGCGATGAGCTTCTCTGGTTCCTCCACGGCAAGCTTGCACGATTTCAATTTGTTGTACGGTTCCGTCATGCATTGCTCCATCGTAAATGGGCAAAACTGTCGAAGAGCATTTGTTGTGAGGTTTCACTTTCCACGTGCACTTTTGCGATCTCACACGAACTTACGCGATCTCAGACGAACTTACGCGATCTCACGCGAACTTACGCGATCTCACGCGAACCTATGCGATCTCACATGCACGAACTTATGAAAATATCTGCGCTCCTGAGCCGAGGAGGCTTGGAAGAGTTTTCTGACGTGTTTCGTACAAAGTTGCGCTGTATAAGCATTTACTACTCTGAAATTTTAAAACTTTGCAGCATTTGAGCTGATGATGGATTCACATAAAAACACGCAAACCAACACCTAACGACATCAGTGAGTTTGCACTCAGCTTTACATTTACAAATTACTTTGTTGAGAAGCTTCTTTTCTTCATTGGCGATGCATAGAGCGCACAGTCCGAGAAATAGTATCATGCGAAGGCCCTGAAGAAAGTAAGCCATAGCTCAGTACATAGCCAAGCAAACCAAGTCACACTAGAAAGAAACTGCTTTCTGCAACCAGCTGAGATTTCCGTTAAAAATTTATCTTACACTTTAAGCTTATATTAGTACATACATTGCAAGTCTGCTTTCTGCGTTTTGTCCTGTACCAAAGTTGGACAAGATTTTGAACGGTCTAATTTCCAGGCTTAGACTGCGATTTGTTCGAATCGATATTCAGTGCCTAAAACTTACCATGATTGCTTGGCAGCTGGAAAGACCTCAAACATCCTCGTGCGTGTGTACATATATGGTCCCTCCCATTGTTGGCAGAACGCATGGCGTATGAACACATCGATTATGAAAGAAGCTGAATATCAAAGAAAGGGATTTGCTCTGGTGCACAAGTGGAACATCATCTAATTTTGTTCAAACAACACGACTGAAAGCCCCCAAAATACCTGGAACCGGTTGTTTGTTCTTTGGTCCACCCTTGATGCGGTTGCTGCCAAGTTCTCGATTAACAACCAGCACGTGATTTTTATGGAATTTCGTTTTGGCCTCGCATCGTGCCGTCGTCTTTTCGTATCCTGCACCCAAGGTGGAAGTAAATCGGTGCCGGGCACGCATTACCTGAGTCGTTGCGTCATTGCGCTTCACTCGTGCCCTAATGGAGTTCAGCAATTGCGAAATTTACTGCGGTTCTGCGGTTGGAGCGACAGACGTTAAAAAGAGGGGCAGCTGTTTTAAAAAATATCTCCGCCATTGTTTAACCACAGCAGTTGCTCACCGAACTTTTCGTCTTCCGATTTTGGTGCTGCATTGAGTTCTTCATTCGTTTATTCCGTTCTAGCTTTTGCTATGTTCAGCAAGACACTGGCTCTTTTTCGCGTTATTGCAAATTGGTTGTGACGCTGCCAGTCACGTTTGCTCCTCGTTTTTGTAAGTGACGTATTTATTCGCTGATCTTGGTGGTCTTTGCGCACTAATTAGAACCGGCTCTATTTGCCCATGCTGTTCTGCGAAATAATACAAGCGCTGCATTTACTTCTACTTGGAATGTATGTTATCTTTCAGGTGATGGGCAAACCTCCCAAGCAATTGATCACCCTGACTCACCGGACGCAGGTCAAACGCTTCACTCACGAAATCGTTAAGATCTTAAAGAACTCGCCAGACAAAGCCATACTCGTCGCGCAACTGCCAGATATGTACTTCAAGTGAGTTAATCTTGACACAGGTGTTGCTGCCACTGAGCAAGATGCTCGACATATTTTAGCTTATTGCAGTGAACTCGAAAACCGTTGTTGTGCATCATACGTTTCTCACCAAGTGAATACAGCGCATTATTTGCAACGACTCCGCCTTTAGATTGGACTTTTCCCGAATCGTTTGTCTGCAAAAGAACGCTGCGAAAACACCCAATTGTGACAACAGTAGGATGCACTGCTAATGGTTGCTTTGGTAACAGCAAAGAGATGTCAAGCGCTGTCGATTGTTTGCGGTTTGTCATTAAAAGCGGTCCGAACAACACGTTTGTGTGCGAGGTTTTTCATTAAAGTCTTGCGTCGTTTGTCGTAGAACGTTCAAACGCACCTGGAATCTTCGCGATTTCGGCGTCAGCGTCCTCTGCGACATCCTCGACGACATCCCGGAAGGGAACATCTGCGTGACTGGGGAGGGGGACAACATCGTTCTCTCGTTGCCGGTCCGAGGTACAAAAGCACTGTGCACGTGTGCTGCACTGACACAGAACACAGAAGCATTGCGTGCGGGTGCTGTGTTAACACGAGACAAAACAGGTACGCTCGTTCTGCTTCGATGGCCGACTCGCTTGATCAGGTGCCGTCGAAGTTGTGCAGGAAGTTGTTGTATGATTTGAATAAAAGTGTTAAAGCCTGCTGGGTGCTACCCCGCCCGACCTGTTGCATGTTCTGTCGTCTGGTTTCGCATACGAACTTGTCAACATGAGCCGCGATGTTGTTGCAATTAGCGTTCACGGAAACAAAATTCGCGGTTTCGGTCCAAATCACAAACTTCCGGTTTGACTGAATGGCCTTCACTTACAGTTCACTGACCTTGATTGGCTGCTGTGTTTGCAAGTGGCGTTTTACGTAGGCCTGCTTTGGTAATTGCGAAGCACTGGCGATAGGAAAACAGCTTCATCTGAATTAATGCTATCCACGCACCCGTCAAGTCAAGGATTTAACTGCGCTGAAGCTTGTCGTATTGCATCATTTTCAAAAGACTTGCCTGCATTGTTCGTGTATGATGTATGTTCCTCACTGCTTCCTCAGCACTCCGATTGTGTGCGTGGCTCGACATCGGTTTGCAGTAAACCTAAAAAATTGGTACATCAGGCATTCACTGGGAGTAAACAGTATTAGGCGATAATTTTTTCAACTGTGCAAGTTTTACCACAGATGATTTTCAGAAATCTACTTTGTTTATGTGTAATATGGAGCAAGTTCACATTTCAATAAGATCAAGCAATGGTAACACGTAGAAATATTTCGATCGGAGCTGCAAGGCATATTGCTCTTTAAAAAAAGAGCTCGTTGACATCATGATTGATATCAGTTTCGTTCAGTCACGAGCATGTTGCAGAGTAACTAAAAAATTCATCGTCGTTGCATTAACGTCTACAGCGTGTTGGAAGTTGTTTAACAGCGTTCGGTTTTCTCCAGAACGATCAAGCGAGGAAATCGAGCGCACGAACCAGTTCGCGAAGGAACTGGTGGAGATCCTCAAATCGCGCCCGCGCTGCCGCATGTCCTTCACCGACTTCGTTCCCGCTTATCATCGACACTTCGGCCGGCAGTGCAAGTTGTCCAACTTCGGTTTTTCGAAGTTGTTGGATCTGTTCGAGGCGCTTCCGCACATAGTGGAGGTATTGCGTTTACGTATCGTACTTTTGGTTCTCTTAAACAACTTCTGGTCTCCACTTTTTGAAAGTTTTACCGCTCACTGAGAACTAAGCATCCGTTTAAAAATAGGGTTCATGTTTTTTCGCGTTATCAGCCCCCATTTGCGTTTTCCCTGAAGTACTTGTCAAGTTCGGGTCATAAGATCATGAATCTTGAATCATTCAAATAATTGCAGCTCAAAAAAGCTTGTGTCTTATTCTTGAGCAAGTGACTTTTCCGAGCTTGTCCGTGGCCATGAGACACTTTTTTATGCCCTGGGATTCCCACGATCCATGGCTATGACTGCCCCATCCCACGGGATCCCCACGAAACTACTGATGCGAAGCACATATCATGTCCATGTCTAGTCTCTACAGAGACGTGGCTAAAACATACCAAACATTCCAATTAGGAGATCCAATAAAAATTGGATGACCTTTAAGTTCTCACCCGAAAAAGGGTCCCAGCAACCTTAGTTTCGAGACCCTCGCACCACCACGCTATGGCACTGAGTCTCTACGTGTAACACTACTGGGCTGTGAGCACACAATGATAGTTTTCAACATTCCTGCTGTATGACGTAAAATTTCTGCCAATGGGATGTGAACAAATTCAAGTCCACTGTCACATCCCATGGTCAAGCGTGAGTCTTCCGTTCCCTACCTATACAGTTTCTTGTTGCGTATATTTGTCCAGATCGTGGATGGTCCAGACAAGTACCTTCAGCTGACTGAAGGCGAGAGGTTGAAGGTACTGACGTCACTAATCATCGGAATATTACGTCAGTCCGACGGCGAGATGGTAGAGTTGCCCATCGATCGAGTGCAGGCAAACTTTTCACACAAATATGGCTTTGCCCTGGTTCCACATCACTACGACTGCAACAATGTTGAAGAACTGTTGAGAAAACTTCCACACGCTTTAACGGTAGGCTGCCTTTGCTTACGGCGGTGAAGTTGCTTGTTTTGTGCAGTTTTTTTTGCATTGTTAAGAATCACCATGTGCTCCCAGGGCCTTGGTAAACCATCTTTCCTTGATTATACTTTCCTGATCATACTGACAACATTTTGCGGAGTTTGCGGCTTGCGTTCCAGCATTTCAGTACAGAGTGAAACCGTGCCCTTGCTAAGGCTGTTTTCAGAATCACGAGTTAACAAAATCACGAGTTTACCTTGTGGAATAGAGTTGCCATACATTCCTAGCATGTCTCGTGGCACGGTTCCGCCTTTTGCACTTGGCCTGGAACAGAAAATCGTGTCGTTTAGTGAAACAACATCTCATCCGCCGATTGATGCTGTGGTTAATAACATAAAGGTGTTGTTTTTTGCTCATCTTGCTAATATATAATCTTACAACACGATTTTACAATACGTCAGGTTTCGCAAACCCTGGACGGCACTGTCGTTGTCAGGCAAGCTGAGCGCAAACCGATCCGCCTCCTCTGCGCTCAACTCCTTGTTCTCATGCTTGACATGGATGTCGACAACATGGAGATCGAACAATTGCACCAAGCTTACAGGACGAGGTGAGCTTTGCCAAAATGCTGTATAGTTTCGGTGAAATTTTAAAGTTACGATACCGAATGAAAAATGTTAGAATGCTGTGCTGTTTTTGATGCAATGTGTATTTTTCTGAAACTGTTTCGCTGTGCAGTTTTCAAAATCATTGACCACGGCGTGATTCGCTGTGGATTTCGTTGAATATAAACTCGACCTCCCCAACAAAAGACGCTTTGTTGTTCGACCTGTCGCCAACCGCCGTTAATCAGATGCAAAAATAACAAAGATTAAAAGCGACCCGTCCTCTTGCAGAAGGATTGGTAGATGTTTCCTTCTGTAGTTTTAGGCGTGATGTTGTTTTGTTTGTGCAAGCTGTTCTTATTGTGAAAGAACAGCACCAGGTCGTCTTCAAACCGGTAGTAGCTGGTCTGCTTGGGGCGTTACTTCTTGCGATCCGAACTTAAAACTCAGTGCTTAAAACTATTTCCCCGAAGTAGACCTTGTCAAAGTCATCAGCAGGCTAGAAGCACCGAATAGTTCTCGTCACTGAGAGCATACGTGGGGCGCCCTCCAATGGCACCGCACACGGAATTTACAACCGTGCGACATTTTAGAGACAGCATGCACACAGAGGGACGGCGTGGAGGCTAATGCAAGTGTCAAACTTCTTTAACTGATTAATCTGCTGCGCACTACACTTATAGAGTTATTAATACGCTGCTAGTAATAAGCAATTCAACCTCTACCAGCAGCTTACAGTCGCCTACGCTGGTTACTCCGTCCGACCAGGCTATAGTCCAGGGGTTCTTAAAGTTTGGCTCAAAACCCCTAGGGGGTATTGAAATTATATGTTGGGGGTATTCAACAGTGTTGGGAAGTAAAGCCCAAATCCGGACTCCACCTGCTCCCATCCAGATTGACTTTGACTTGATATCCATTGAATTTGTAGCGACCCCTCGATTTGAACCCGATTTTGACGTTTTAACCTCTTAACGCCATGGGTGCTGAATTCGTCACACAAAATGTATGTTGAATTTACAATTTTTGTTATTAAACTTTGTTGAAAAAAGGTATCCAGATTGACGAAAATTTGACATAGGCGTTGAACCTTTAAGGACCATTGCTATAGTCGATCGCGAGATCGGTTGCTTCCGCCATACTGNGTATGATGTAATNATACAAAACAGCGCTTCCTGTCCTTTGACCAGTAAGAATCAGTTGTTTGCGTATCTTCTCACGTAATAGCGCAGGCCAGCGGGTATTTTCATTCAGGAAAGGTCTTACACCAATACCACCCCAACTTCGTTGAACGGTGGTCGCCCAAGTTATGACTACGGTATATTTTATCCCCTTCTTGTAAATCCGAGTTCAGTCGATTTTACGACGTCCTGAAAATCCAACTAAAAATTACGAACTTGAGTCTGTTGTGGCTACAAACATCCACCTTTTTCGATGTCTACTCAGCTTGAGAAACTCTGACTCGGCATTAGATTTGTTCGTTGATCAAGAGAAACGGTGGCTTTTTTCTTTTTTTGAGCGATCACGTCACTCCTCTCGTTCAGATACAGCGAAGGCATCGAACCTGGAGAATACGGTTTCATTTCGCTCGGCGACGTGATCAAAAAAGCTACCTCTGGTTTCGCCAAGGTGATCAACAGTGCTTGGCAACCAGGCTTGTGCGAATTGTATGAGTGGTTGCTATCGCGTTCTTGCTTCATAACGCGTGTTTTGTGTTTGAAAGTAAGAAGGTTTACTGCGTCTTGTACAGCTTTCCTTGATATCTTTGTGACGCTTATTGACTTGTATAGTGTTGACATAACGAGTTTCGAGTACGGATTTTCTTCAGCTTTTCGCTTATTCAAGTTTATCCTCTCTTGCTCATCATGACCTTCTGTCGAAAGTTCTAAACGTCGCTCGAATTCTGCTGAAAGCAATGCACGCATCTTATCTCCATTGCATTTGAAAGATCTGCTCTAACCTTCGTATTTTTCTGTTTTGCTTTTCTCCAGATGGATGTCAGCAGTCGGGAGGCGACGATTTCGCTGAAGCCGATCTACCAACGAGCGAAGCGGATCAGATCTATTTTGCTGACTCGAGGTGGATCGATGACCCTGGGGTAAAAAGGACCGTTGGTTGAGCAGTTCGAAAAGAAGAGTTATGTCGTTTCAATTCCGGAGTGACGTAAATCAAAAGTGGGATTGTACCGCTGTGTTAATCCATGCGTGACCGGCGTGATAGTTCTTTGCGTGCGCTTGCATCTAACCTCAGTCAACTATCATTTCAATTCAACTGGAAGAAGGCGCGATCACCATATGAAGTTTTTCAAATTCAAGTTTGTTTTTGTTGTCAAATTATCAAACAAATTTGTGCGCCAGTCATTGGCGCGGTCGGGCTGCTTTGCAGTTCCCTCAAAGCAGTTTTTCGAGCAGGTTTGACTAACTGAATGTTACGCTCTCATTTGACGACGTAAAAGTTCATGCGAACGTTATGTTGTTGAACGCCCCCCCCCATGCCCTGCTTCGATTCAGAATTTATGGCAAGATATGATTAGACGTTGGATTTAGCAACTGAGTTAATGCATCGCTCTTGCTGGTTTCCGTTTTGCAGTGAATTCAACCACGCCTACCGGTTACGTTACGGGAGGCCCTTGGACGCAGACAGGCACGGGTTCAAGTCTTGTGAAGGAATGCTTCGAGCGCTGTCGATGGTGCTCGTTGTGAAAGGATTTGGCATCAAAAAGACCCTGACCCTGCGCAACCACATGCAGCGTAAGTTGGTCAATCGTCTTAATTGCATTGGGCGTAAGCGCCTACTCGTTTCGAACTATTTCGAGAATGTGCTAATGTGTGGAAAAAGAAGCGAGATTGTTTAATCATTCTTATATTTTAATCCCTGGTGAATGTGTGCTGCTCGAGTGATGAGAAGTGATCCCTAATCTGCAAACGATTATGTAGATAACCTCTTCTCTGATGCTGCACGCAGTCGTTCACTGATCCGGTTTGTCGCCTCCTCACTGTATTGGTTTCTTATATTTTGCGTCTGATGCATAACCTGTTTTTATTTGGTCAACGCCATGTTGGTAAACGCCGATTTGAAATGTGCAGTGAAATACTATACAGGATGTTTCACGCCTTGCGGCAGAATATTTTTCTCCAAAATTAAAGTTTTGTTGGAGACAAATGCTGAGTGTTCAAGGCTTCGGTGTAGAGCCTGTATGTTTTGTTTTATACACTTAATCCAAATTTCAGCGTCCTTGCCTGGGTTTCTAAAACTCACGTGAGTATTTGCTTCTTTAACCGTCAATTCGCCTTTGTGTAGAATGTTCGCATGCAGAGTATCTGATGATGACATTATGCGCACACGGCTGGTCAACTTAGGTTCCAGGGCGCAAATATCTTATCATAATGAAAATTTGACACGAATGTATTGAAGGATAGCTCAGAAGCGTTTTACGTTGGAAAACAGGCTTTCGTGACGTGAACCATTTTATGTTATAATTTCTTTGCTGATCCTGTATAAAAGAGTTTCGTTTCCACTTCCAGGCGGGCCGCTGTCTGCTTCTGTGGCTTCGTCATCAGATACAGTTTCCACGGAAACAAACTCAATCGCTTCCTCTGATGAACCAGCCAGGCCTCCTCGACCTCTGCCGGAGATCATTGCCGCTCTGAGCTCGGTCAGTAGCTAATGAAAACCTTGCTCTGTTTGAAGTGAATTTTTCGATCCACCTCATTTGATGATTGGACATTGGGTGAAAATAGACGTTGCTGACACTTGGTGTTCGAGAGAAAATTACCAAAGCCTTCATGCAGTTTGCCTGCCAGTATTCCAAGCTCTAGTTTCCGGCGTACTTGATTGGGTTATGATCGCTTTGCCGCTATTTATGATATACCGCAGTGTTCAGAATGGTTTTCGTTTCGCGTATGCGACAGTTATCCAACCAGGCAATTGCCCTTCCCCCAAATTTTCAAAAACATGTTTAGTTGTTACGTACAACAACAAGTTACAATCACTTTGCCCCCCCGAAAATATCAGCTGGTTGCGGCCCTGCTATGAAACAACCCTTTTTCTCAGCGAAAGCGAAATCGTACGTCATAAAAAGCATTGGCGACACTGCACTGCCCGAAGATCTGAAAAGTGTAACTCCTTTATTTTGTTGCCTTGGCAGCCGCGAAAGCTCCACAAGTTCGACGAATCTTCGATGGGAAACGATTTGGCAAATTATGACAACAGCTATCGACCACTTCAACGAGAGACGCACAATGACTTGCCCCATCGCGCTCCCCCTCCAGTACCGTCTGTCATTCCAGGGGGGCACAACCCCCCGCCTGACATGAATACTACCTGGAGTTACCCCACTCCAGGTAGTTTTGGAGCTGTCGGTTCCAATCCCTGCTGCGTGTACGAGTCTGACATCAGTCATTATCACCAGTATCAGTCATCGCTTTCCGAGTCGCGTGGCAACGACGTAATCGATTACGTCACGTCCTACGGCGATCAGTACCAGCATTTCAAGAAGAGCCCTTACCAGTCGTTCAGCAATTTCACGCCGTTCAACAACGCAGGCATCTGTGACGCCAGAAGTGAGAGTGGGTTACGCATGACCGGCGACGCGCTCCGGGAGCTTTACGAGCAGAGCAGTGATTCTCAGAGCGGACGACGGCGATTCAACCTGAGCGTCATAACCCTGCCTACCGGCACAACCTCTATTTCTTCAACCCCTTCGCCTGAGTCCACTCTTTCTGTCGATGAAGGTAACTCGTGTTTCTGGCAATTGCAAGAGTGTGCTCCTCATGCGCAACGGCACATCCTCTCTCTTGCGCGAACCATTGCGTTGCTACATTCACAGTGACGCTGCACGTTACTGAGGTAGTGCCTGCTTTGGTTTGGGTTTTGTACTTACACAATCGGCTGGTTAGTGAACCCGTATCTAAGGTAAACTCAACATTCTAGCTGGGTGTAGAGCACCTGTGGTTACTTCTTGGTTAAAGTAGGCGTTTGTGAGTTTGCGGCTAGTGAAAGATTCTTTTAACGCGGAACTGCTTTCCAGGGATGGCCACGTATCCGGAATGCCGGAGTAAAAAATTTGTGCAAAAACGAATCCGGAGTCACTTGTCATTTTCGGCAATATCAGGAGTCTGCGTGTCTTCGTACATGTCATTTCTTAAGTAAAAACATTGCGGATTTCGGTTGCATCGATGGCAACCGGAGTCTGAACAGGAGTCGGATTCTCAGATTTGAAGAACTTTCGGAGGGATTCAAAAATTTTGTAACAGGAGCGGAGTCAGAGTCTGAAAATGTGACACTGGCCAACTCTGCTGCTTAAATTGTCTTCACATTGCTGTGCAGTGCTTGGTGCGTCGCAAACCCGACGTTAAAGTTTTGCTGCAAACAGGTGTAATCCGCACGCAGGGGCGTACTGAGGCTAGATGGCACCCTGGGCAAAAAGGGCTTGGCGCCCCCATGTTTGAACGTAAGGTCTTTTGGGAGTAAATGTACTGTATTGAAAGAAGTACTTGCCACATTGTTGGGACTTTTCGGCGCCCAGGGCATTGTTCCCCTTTCTCCCTCGTTACGCTCCTGGCTGCACGGTCTCCTATCGGCGGAAGTTTTGATGTAACCAAACGATTACATGTAAGGCTCTTTAACTAGTGATCGTCGCAAACATGATACGGGTCGTATTTCTAATTTTGAACTTTACTACCTTGCGGCAGTGGATGAACGCCCAACTCCACGACGTACAACAGGTCTGCTTTATAGCATCGTTTCCTTGACCTCGTAACCGTTGGCGTTCTTCGTTGTTTGCCAGACACAAAGACCTCGTCGGACGAGTCTCGTTGCACAGCAGAGAGCAAGAAGCGAGTCTCCCCGGGTCGTTTGCAGCTCGCTGCTTCCTTCACTACTCCGGCCATCTGAAAAGCGTTCGCGTTCTTTCTTCGCGCAAGATCAAGGTGCTTTTGTACTTACCTCGTGCGGTGACCAAACGATTTTCTTACCATATATTTTTCTTCATCGAATTGAAATCTTGTCTCGCGTCCAACTCGCGCGTCGCAGTGGTCGGCGACGTTTCTTGACGACTTCTCGCTTTTTCGCCGTTTGTTTCGCTCATCGTGTATGAAAATAGTGCGTGTTGTTGTTGCGTGTAAACTGCTATGCGCCTGAAATTAGTCTTTCCACGTTCGCTGCCTATACCGACCTAGCCATAGAAGCTACTGCCTTGTGCAAGCGCAACGCCAGTTTCGAATAATGAAGCGGACCGAATCCGGGGAACCTGCTGGCAGGTCTCATCCGGATTCCAGTCGCGGAATCCTTCAACAGTTCTGCCGAATAGTGCGAACAGTGCGCGATCAGACTCGACAAAATTAGCGGAAGTTTCGCCTGTGAACGGCTGGAGATGCGGTTATATTTTTTGCGTGTCAGCAGTTCGTTGCTGGCAACATCACGTTCTCGTTACTGTGTGTGGTTTTGCCGCGCTTTGAAATCATCGTCGATGTCGCCTGGCTCAAACGTTTACGTCAGTTTGCTTGAAGCGGTTGCGATTCTTTTGCTACTGTTCGCTTCAGTAGTTCTCGGGGCGTTCGTCCAGCACTCGCTGCGACCAGCAAGCTGGTTATTTCCCCTCAGCAGCCGATTCGCTTCTCACGAAACTCTTCACGAGATCGCTTGTTTTTGCGCGATGTTCAGTGTTAACGTCACCCCCCGTTCTCTCTCTCCGGCACGGAGCTTCGCTGTGTTGTCCGTCACGACTTCCTTCTTCAAAATTTCGCTGTCGCCGGAACGACCTCGTCTCTTCGCGTGCGGCTGCGTGTTACCTCTGTGCAGTCAGGGTCGACTCACTCCTGTTGCGAAAAAGAACAGGCCTCACTTTTATTCATCTCGCAGAAACTGCACCTTAGCTAAAGCCGGTGAACCCCCTTCGCGCGCGAGTTCACAGTGGAAAATCTGTTTTCTTGGTGGTACTTTCGTTTCCTTGCACTTGCGCACCGGTACGATAACTTCGCGATTCTACATAATACCGAATNTTTGGTTCCGTCTCGCGATACCAGCGCTCTGACGTGTGCGAAAACGAGGCCTAGTCGCGACCATTCCGTCAGTTCAGATGCACTGTGGGGCGTTGTTTAAGTTTTTCGTGCGTGCGAAACCGCGGCGTGTAATTGTGCGACGAAATCTTGCTTCAGTGTCTGGCAATAAAAACGGCGCAGTCGCTGATTTTCTGCCGTCGGAACAAACAACCGACGCTTTGTTTTGCTGCAAGGTCGATTTTTTTCCCTGCAAGTCTCTCCCGCACCGTCGTTTTGATCATCAGGTAGCACTATTACCTGCCCATCCCGCTTCATCAAAGAGCAACTGTCTGTTGAACAAACTCTTGCTCTTCATGTTGTTACTGTTGTTGAAGCACGCGACTATGTTCTGTGCGCGCTGCTTGCGATTTTTGTATCATGTGTCTCTTTCGCTGTGAGATTGTTTTGCTTGCCTATCGAGACGATTGACATTCCTCAGCCTCCGCTCGAGCTTAATGTGGCTTTGCTCACTTGTGTTTAGATTGCTACAGGCCAGGTATTGTGGGTTGAGGCTGTTCCTTTTTGCTTCTCCATGTATTGTTTCTCTTTAAATTTTTTCTCATCTCGTTTACTTGGCGCTTACTGGTAGATGCCAGCCTTAACAGACCGATTTCTGACCTGAGTAACTCTCGCTACACCAGCCTTGGGTTAATCGTTTAACAGTAAGATGTTTGCTAAGACAAAACATAACTTTGGGCCGCGCTGCTAGAGAGATTTTTCTCTTATGTCCGCCTCGTCTCAACCAGCAACTTTTCCTGTCTTCTGCTTTGTCACCGTTACTTTGCCGTAGCTGCCTTTCGGATGACCAAGTCCTAATCGGCCGATAGTGTTACCTTTTTTGTTTTTCAATACATCTCCTCGCATCAAAACTGCTACTGGCTGTGAACTACCTCAGAGTTTGCGTAGTTCCCGAACAATCTTCAGACTGCGGTGCAAATTGAAGTTTTCCTGCAGCTCATCAGGACAAGTCATTCTCGCTTTCAGGACAGAGAGAATTTGGCAGACTTGGTGTTGGGCCCGTTGTCGATGCCGTTTTACCGTCGCATTTAACCTGCGCCGTGTTTCAGTGGCCAAGGTACAAACCTTTACTTCAGATTAAGTTAGGTATAATGTGAGAAGAAACTTAATCTTATCAGATGTTCGAAGCTGCCTGTAAAGCGACAATACTGAACTTCCTGTTATCGCATCAACATTTGTAAGGGGATTTTCTTTCACAGAAAATCAAACACTTTGGGAATAGACCTCGTTTCGCAACTTCAAATTTCCAGGTATTATCAAACATAAGGCCCAGCGACACGACACCTATTTTAACAAAACTAGTAAATTACTGCAGTTATAATAGATGCATTATTCTCAGTGAAATGGTTCTGTTACCTCCCGAATAAATTTTTTTCGGACAATTGTACTTCATTGTGAGGCGTCTGTTTCAAAATAATGACTAATGAAAAATATTTGCCTTTTACCGGTACTTTAAAACCTTTGGTATTGTAATCGTTAATAATTTGCTTCCGGAAGTAGGAAAGTCCATTGATTTCAGGGCTCTAAGCTGGCGGGCAGTGATATACCTTAGCTATCATTGTGGGTTTCGCCCAACGTCTTCTTATCGCTGTTCGTCCATTTGGAAATGCTGATATAAAAACTACAAGCATCACTTTTTGCCAGAAGATGATATACATTTTATTGAAAATGAAGTTATGCTTTTGCAAACAACAGCATTCAGGACGAAATTACCTGTGTTTTCTAAACCCACAAAATGATTCAGGCAAAGCTGACGCAAGAGCATCCAACATCAGTTTAATCCACCAGTGCATGAATATGAATATCACCAGAACGCAGTGATGGATCGCGTGCTGGGAAGGTTTAACGCGTCTTCGAGTCGATTTTTTGCAACCCCCCGTGAAGATTGCTCTCGATAATCGGACCACTAATTTCTTCGCGTTGCGAATGAATCGCTAAATTCTCGAGAAATAAATTAATTCCCGAAATGAAACGTCTTATTTGGAAGATGCTGTACAAGGCTTTTCTTGCCTTACACATTCGGATTTTTTCGTTGAGCGATCACTGATAAAGAAAAAGTACAGTGCAACTGAAGGAGGACTTGAACATGAATACAAGTGCTTAAATCGATAAACAGAATTAAACAGAAACAAGAAAGACGGTGCTGTGTTCAAACATCGATGCTGCTACTGGAAACTTGCTGAACTAATTTTGTCCTTGACATTGGTTTTGCTCAACATTCCACGATTGGTTGGAATCTCGAACAACGGTGACGTCACACGTTTCAACCTGCAAGCAAAATGCTGTCAGTAACGGTGTACAGTGGTGTATGGATTGTCGATGGGGCTGGTCTTTGAAGTGTACGTGGGGCATTTGTTTCGTACTGCTTGATTGCATCCTAAAAAGCATTACGTCTCTTTCAAGGTTGTAGCCTGGATTATAAACGTGGAAAAAACTAATGTTTTCGAACTAATGCTTAAGGTAGTTACTTTTTGCGACTAGCCTTGCTTTTTCACCACTTTTCTCAAAGTGCTGATGTTTCACTTTCATTGTATCCGGTACAAGCCTACACTGATTGCTAGCGATGGAGTCGCAACTGAAACTTGATTAGAACTTGAAGACCGACATTGAGACTTTGTCAAAAAGGCCGGTTCCGGGAGTCGACGCCTGAAATTTAGTTGACTGACTCAATTTTTTAAAAATATTTCTCAAAAAAAGGTCATCAACACTTTCGAGCTTTCAATTATGTCACATTTTACGCATTTTTGCCACCTTAGTTTCTTCCATCAAAGGTACGAAAAACAGCGGAGTTTGAAACACGCAGCTTTTATGCCACGTGGTGTTGATGGAACATTTTATGTCTCAAGACAACAATCCCAAGACCAAGACCTACAGCATTCGAAATCGGGATTTATAAAAACGAGTCTCGAGACCGAGATCAAGTATCGGGCTCCAATACTGCTCATTTTTGCTTAGCTACGCGAAAATGAATAGATTTCAATCTGTTTTGAGGTTTCTGGATCTCGAGATCGTGCACTTTATAAAGTTGTAGGTTTGATTTGCTGCAGCTGCAAAGGTCACTTGAGACTGGATGTGTACGTTAGACCATTCATTTTTATATGTTAGTGCGTACAAAGTGCTGTAAGTGTAGAATCTATGTTTTTTCAAAATGTGAGTGTCAAGTGATACTCCCTTAAAACTTTTTCAGGCTTTGCTTTCTGGCGCGGGCCACTTTTCAGGCCAGGCACGAAAGTCGCCTGTTTTCAGGTTTGGACTGAATTCCGCGCAATCATCGAATCAAGTTCAAGAACAAGTCAAAAATCGACCGAAAACCACTTAGCCGTAAATTATTTTCTGTTCATTGTTGAAACCAATGAAAATATGATTACTTATGGGCAAAAATAAATATTCACTGATTCACTGCAAATGACTGAAAGAATTTCACTGAGAAGCGCGTTTTTATGGCTGTAACGATTTTGCAAACAACAGCAACTTTATCCAATATTTGGTCGTGCAACTTTCGTGCTTGACTAGAAATCGCTCACCAAATTGTTTTGAGTTGCTTTGAGTTTCAAAGTAAACTCGTCTCCGTTTGCCGTGACAGCTTTTGTACAGGAAACAACTGATTCCAACTCGAACTTGCTTTGCTCTAGTTCAGGCATTCCCATCATTTCGTCCATTTCATTCCCCTGCTCAACTCCTTCGTTAATTGCATTCATTGCCCGTTGTGTTGCATCCTGATATTGTGGGCAAAAGTTTCATAAGAAAGCAGAACGAAACTTGGCACTCTTGTCACTGGCAGAGTCATTCAGAAATAACGCGTCAACCAATAAATTCGAGTCGAACGTTTCGAAAATCACTTTTCGTTCTCAGCAAAGGTGCATTAACAGGGCACATTGCAATTTTTTGTTTGAAAAGTAGTCTGTTAAATGGTCAATGTGCGTAGAAATAGTCGTGATGCAGCAAAAATACACGTTGTTCATAAAGTACGACGTTCACAAGAGATCATAAATATTACTCAGTAACAAGCTACTGTAAAAGAAACCTGCTATTTCAATGACATCTTGAATGGTCGATTTAGAGCAACTGGAAGGTTTTCTATATAAACAAATTTCAACAATGGTTTGAAGCACTCATTGCACTTCCTTAAACCACAAACTTTTCGGTAGGAATGAAAGATGATGGCAGTTTTGTAAAAAGCGTGCACAGGGTTGGGAATTTTGGCTTTTTGCGGCCAAATTGTTAAAATTTGGCCGTTTTCACAAGTGGTTTTACCTCAAATATTTTGTACGACCCTTTTTAAGTAGTTTTGAAAACTTGGCCTAATTTGCACGTGGTACCATAGATAAATGTCTCCATGTGCACTTTCATAAACACGCTTCCCTTCCTGACAGTTGAAACTACCTAATTTAACATTCCAAACACAGAATGGAAATAGTTCACGACGTTTAAGTTATTTATAAAAATAAACAAAACCATGATTGGCCTTAAGCACGAAGCTTCCACCGTTAATGATAGTTCGCCTGGCCACTGCGCTGACAAAATATCTACCAAATCTGGGTGTGCAGTATAGGTCTACGGTCTTCAGATGCTGATGGGGGTTTATTATTAACTAGAGACACCTTCACGCCATGAATTAGCTTATTATTCACTAGAGACACGTTATTCACTAGAGACGCCTACACAAAATTTTCAAACGGATCAAAAAAGATGGGCCACCGTTTTTCACAAGCTGCACAGTAAATAAGACCAGTGTTGCTGACGGTGTCACAAACAATCTCTTATATCTACAAAATGTATTTAAAAAGTCATGCTATAAGCCTACAGCGTGTTGTTCACTAGTGTTTGCCGCTGTTTTTGCTATCCGTAGCGAGATCAGAAAAAACAATGTCTGAAATGTATTCTCAACCTGGATAGAACTAGAACGGTTCTTTTCACACAAACAAGTGGCAACTCAAGTCCTACAACAGGAGTCGAATTAATAGGTAAATGACAATCACGTTTCCAGAAAACATAGAAATCTTATTTCTGAAGCGACAAATCAAAAACAAAATATGAATGAATAAAATATATATGTAATGCTTGTGTTTTATCAAAGTTATGTGTTAGCGCCATCAAGCGTATGTTTTTCCACTACCGCCACATACCTATCTCCGTGTTCTTTCATGTATTTATGCGTTCCTTGTTAGTGCGTGTGGGAGTGAAGGCGTTATACCATACAATCACTTACTTTGGTTTGCTATGACGTTACTCCCAATTTAGATACCTCTTCTGGTTATCGTGAAAAACAATCTCATAATCGCATGATAAATTCACACTTGGTCTCAAAGCATAATAGTCTAAAATACATTTCACGCCACTAATGACAGTAGAATTTCAATCAAGTGATTATTACTGTGTTACATATTGGCACATTTAACTCCTGATATGAAGAAAAAAACACAATCCCACTAGTCCAGGTTTTTAAAAAATCTTGTGACAATGTTCAGCAGAAGCAAGATACCGACAGCCCAGTGTCTAATAATTCGCATTACAAACATAATCCAAACTTTTGTTTGTGATGTGTCTGTCTATGAACATTTTTCTCACTATTTCAACTAACATAACCACAAATTTCACCAACTTACAAGTTTAAACTGTTTCTCGATGTATTGTTTATCTGTTGCACTTTAAGCGAGCTAAATAGCGAACAAGCTGAGTATTGGCTGGCGACTTTACAAATTACTTGTACATACAGTTTGTGATTTCATTATGTTAGAATTAGACGAACTTCATATCACAGCAAAAATGTTTACTGCAACAGAAAGACTTGTGCTATTTTGTGATGTACATTAAATACCCAGCGCAAACAACGCAGTTACCGTTTCGAAGCAAACTAGGAAAGTGCCAGATTTTTCCAGTGATTGTAGTACTAGATACTGTAGCTTCATCAGTTTTGGAAAGATATTACTTACGTTCAACAGTTCCTTTAGCTATTCAGATACACGACCTGAGTAAGGTGACAAATCTCTGCAAATGACCATTTGCCTGAAGAACCTGCCTGCGAGTTTGCTTGGAATCTTGCGTCGGTTATGAGTTTTCCATATTGAATTCCTATTTTCTCTACACTGCCTTTTCTTTCAATTTTGCACAGCCCAGCGGCAGATCAGCAACGGTGCTGTGTTAGCGAAAGCGATGCGTTGGTGATTACGTGAGTAAGACTGAGCATTTCTCGCACGGGAAAGAACTAGTGGAAAAATATTATCACGAAAAAATAGCATTTTTGATACTAATCGATAAGGGGTGGGTAAAAGCCCGGCACGTAAATTCTGCAGTTTAACGAAGTGTAAAGCATTATTATCATTTCACTATAAACGGCATAATCAAAGCAAAGCGTAGCCTACAAGACAAAATCTCGGAACAAACTGGAATGGAAAACCGATTCGCAATGTGCGTTGTCTTCAACAAAGTCTCGAAACTACTATTAGTTTCCCGAAAACAGTTGTATCCTTCCCTCTGTTCTTTGTGTTTGATTTTGAGGTTAGGTGAGGCGAGAGCATCAATGACCAACGCCAACGGGAGAGCGATTGAGAAAGTTTAAGAACCTCTGGTTTGGGGTATTTTTGTATTTTTTGATATCTGTTTGTAATTCTATAGGCTCAAAATCGGGGCGCGTGTATATCAAAGGGGCGCCATTCAGGGGGCTCCACAGACGTTTTGGGGGGAAGTTGACCCGGAGTTCTTCCCCTAGACCCGCTACTGCTTGGTGTATTATTTCAGTACAGAACCGTCGCCAGAAGGTCTTCATCAGGGGATTTTACGTTTGTGCAGGGGGCTTGACATTGTAAAAATTGACAAAAGTCCACTGGTTATTGTGTCTCATATTTCAATTGGGGAGCGTGGTGCATTGTTTGGGGGGATTATCCCACCAACGCCCACCGTGGCGATGGGACTGCTTCAGTAACTTCACGCCTCACCCTACTGAAGGATGGTAGTGCGACACCCATAGGCAAGTGAGATCACTCTGTTGTGCAGCAAATCACCTCAGAGGCACATTCGCTCAGTGCTCTACTACAGTCAAAAACATTCTGTTTCGTACCTATTCCATGCCAGTGTGCAACTGCCAATTATGGCGCAAGCACACACAGTCTGCTCTTAAACGCTTCCGCACTGCTGACAACAACCCCTATCGAATTCTGAATTTTGCATTTCAACCCCATTCCCCAGGAATTGTTGGCCCACAGCAAGTTAACTATTTCGTCAGGAAATTTGATGCCTTGATTATAAACATTTTGTATGCTTTTATTAAACGATGCGCATCTTCACCCAATTTTGTCATCATCTCACTTCAATTGTCTGATACTTTTCACAAATCTCCATTTTTTCTCCCACTATGTAACGTTTCAGTATGATATTACCCGAATGCAGTAGGTACTGATGCTTTGTTTCAGTGCTTGTTCCTCCTTAGAATTGACCACGTGTACCCAGCTAACACCTATCCTGTGACTCGTTGTATGTAAGCATTTCTGTGTCCTTGCGTTCCTTTAACTAATGTGATGTGGACCCATGTGTCCGAGGCAAATGTAAATAAATAAATAAAAAACCAATAGTAAAATGTTTTACAACCTATATCTATTTTCATAACTAACTTACAAGTCTTTTATAAACTTGCAAAGTCTGACTTGAGCACTCATGGATCCAAGTAACGTTTGTACGACTAGCATCTTAGAATCATTTTTACGCAAAGTTCCCGTCTTTTTTACTACCAATCTGAGGTTTATTACTGCAGGTTTGCTTCACAGAGAACCCTGTGCTTTTTCGGATTTCAATTCTTTTAGAAATTGTGCGAAAAGGCGATCCAAGGTTGAATGATCACGGATGACGTCACACAATTATTCAACCGTTAGGTAGGTAGTAAGATCAGATTGGACCCGGATCCCCCACTATAAAATTCGTTCCACCGCTCTCAAATAGAGACAAAACTGCAAAAAGTGAAAAAAATGTTCAAAACAACGCTACAAAAATTGCAAGTTTGAACTTTTTAACTTTTATTTCAGTTTGCTTTGTACAAAGGTAGTTTTTGTAATTAAGCAACTCCCAAAAGTGGTCTCACACAACCTGCCGGTTCAAGCTTGAAGCAAACCATCACTCAGTAAGCACTTACAAAATTTTCGTGGCATACCCTGAACCATCCACCTTTGGCAAACTCGTCGTTGGCTCGCTGTGGTTTGACAGACTTGAAACCCCTGTGGACCCTAACTAAGCAAGCTCTTGTTAAAACTTTGGGATCAATCCCCAACGAAGGTTATGATGCAATATGAGGTTAATGAGATTTACCACCTCAGTTACTTTTGACCGTGTTACCTGAGATTCTTTTGGTGTACAAGGTGCACCTCCTGACCGTTTCCTGAAAAAACCGTTTTGCTGTTGATTTTGCACACTGTAACCGTTCAAATTCATTCGACCTGTGGCTTCATCCAAGTTTATCGATGCCCGGCAGTTTACCGGGTCGTCATTGAAAGAGCGAGCAGTCATTTGCAGATCATAAGTGTCGAAGTTGCTGGCGGTTCTTGTGCTGTACTTCCGCTAAATATCAAGCACAATTTGTCAAGCAGTGAAAGAGTTGCGGCAAGTATAGGTAAATGTTGTTGAGAATTGGTCATGTTCATACCGGAATGATAACAGATTTAGCAAAATGTATCAATAAATTTCCTTAAAAATGACGCACTGTGAATGTAAGAGAATATACCTGTTATGATGCTTTCCTCATGTTTCAAAAACAGACTTTGACACGCCTGGCTTGCTCTCAGATTTTATGTACAAGATTGATGTTACTTTGAAAACTTTTTCATCTACATTTGAACAAAAATTGTCTTGACAATCAGGCCTTTTTGCTTGGGGCGTTTCCAGCTTTGCCATACTGCGGAAATACTGTCTTTTCAGCTATATGTATTAAAATGCAATTTTTACCATATATCTACACCGGTATTAATGATTCAAAATTTTTGTTTTTTCTGGGTATTGAATTGCAGGAAGACCTGCAACTTATTTTTGCCGGAAGGAATCGCTAAATACTGTTTACCAGGAACTGATGAATTTCTACAAGAACCATGCTGCATATAAACTTACAAATGTTTAGAAGCTGCGTGTGGAAAAGCCTGCGAGTTTGTGGCACGTTATCAACTGACTTTACAAGCTTGCTGTTAAAAAAAGACCCGCCGACTTTAATAGAAAATAGAATTTCAAGTTGAATTTTCCAGTGAAGATCTGTAGATGAAATTTAGTACGTTTTGGTGCGGTTGCAAGAATAACACTTAGCTTTGGACTTGGGGCCTCCCCCATTTTTTCTCTTTGCAAAGTCAACTTCTAGCCGTCTCTTATAGGCAAATACTCTCTGGCCACCTCTCATGAGTTATAGGCAAATCATTTCTAGCCGTCTCTCAAATAATTAACATTTAACAGAAATTACATAAATGTTAATTATTTGAAAATTACCAAAACGCATTGCGGGTCGCGCAAAATGCCCTCGCGGGCCACATGTGGCCAGCGTGTTTGAGACCGTGGAGGCACCTTCTGGGGAGCGGCAAATTGGTGACTAAAAATTAGTTTTCAAAAGTAGGCTAGTTTTCATCCTTTTGAATTTTTGTACTTAGAATCACAAACCTAAAAACTTGGAAATGTGGTTGTGGAGTGAACAAACAGTGGTGTACGCAGAAAATTTTCATGGGGGGTTTCATTCAGTGGCATATGGTGGTCGTTTGTATTTGGTGTGCGCTCTTTTTTACGTCACAATTTGATGTCATATTCATGTTTCCAAACCAACGTTTTGGCGAAGTTTGTTGACACAATATGCATATTTTTCTACATCCACTACCCTTATTTTATATGTCATTGCACTGAATATAAACTAGCTATCAGCGCTCCAAGTTGCGATAACCGAGGAAAATAAGCTCAACGCCACGACAAGCCTGTAAATCATGTTTGCACAACTCAGAAAGCACGTATTGCCAAATTATCAACATAAATTTGCCGCGGACCGCAAAAGTCTATTTTATTTCGATGTAGAGATTTCGTTTTAGTATGGAAGAAATTCTGGAACGACGATTACTTATTCGTGATTGATCTTTTGCAACATTTCTTACAATGGAGAAAGCTCTCGCGGGCCGTATTTTGTGCATGACTAGACTGTAAATTATCGTAATCTACCCGGCTATTGCTGCTAACGAAGCGCAGTTTTTGTGACTATTGCCGTATAACACTGGTCATTTTGCTTGTGCTGTAGCAAGATTAAAGCGTTTTGTGAACGTCCATTTGCATGGTATCGTCAGCAACTTGAAAAGAATAAGCGAACTGTCGACGTTGCACCCCATGGAAAAAATTCTGCGGATTCCCATGATTAGATCACCTGATAGCAGTGTTTTTTTGTGGTGCGTACAAGCATAAGAAAATGGTGTTCTTGAAACGTGACAGTGCAGCTGGTGTATTTGCATAGGTAATATAGAACTCGGATTCTAGGCTTTAACTGCAAGTATAGTGAATCAGTTCCAGCCGATAGGCAATGTGGCTTTCGTAGGTTTGACTCCATTGTTTAGCGGTATACGTAACATTTGCAGTCATAGAAAAAGTCGTTTCAACAAGAAAAGCTTAAAAAAGGTGTTGTTTCATTTTGGTAAATTAGAGGTGAACCACAGTCTGAAAACCTAACGCAAAGGCAAACGGTATGTTTAGTTATGATTGTGATCAGGGCCGCAACTAGCTCATATTTTCGGGGGTCAAAATGATTGTAACTTGATGTTGTACCCAGCGACTACTCATGTTTTTGGAATTGTTCGAGGAAGGGGGCAATTGTTCGGTTTCCCTCATTGGTTGTGGCCCTGATTGTGATGACAGCTTTTTTCAGAAGAGACTTTTTCCCAAACAGTTGCACAACTCAGCAGTGGCTGTACCGAATTAAGTTGTTCAGTGGATTACCCTTGAACGCAGTAGCGTTGTAATCACTACTGATAAATAAAATGGCGGATGTCCCATTTGGTAGGGTTTGGTAATACACTTTTTGAAATATAGGTTTATTGGTTTCGGACGAAGGTAAGGAATAACACATGCACGCGTAATTGCGAGAAGCCCAACCCAACAATTATACCACGTTTGTAGGTCACGATGGAGGCTGCAAGCCAACACTTCTCAAATGGAACCGGTTTTAAATAAGCCAATTTAACAAATTTTATCTAAATGGGTCCGCATCAGAGGCCCCGGGCCAGCGGCGACAGAGTAAACGTTTGAAGCCTTTCATATATTCTAAGCGAAATTAAACTTTTACTGGAACGTGAAGTTAACAATGAAGTATTCTTTACGTTACTGAGATTAGATTATGAACTTTATTATTGTGGCCTACTCTAGGCAATATGTATACTTTTTTTAGTTATAGGAGATATCACACGATATACAAACATACATAAATGTTTACATCTATACATGGGCGTCAAAAGGGGGGCACGTGGGGCCTTGCCCCCCCTGGATTTGGAAATTATTAGCAAAAAAAGCTTGTTTTTTCAATTTCAAGAGACAAAAACCAATTTTCACCATTTTTGGCCCGCTGGAAAAAATCTTGGGAAAATCCCCTACTGGTCCCCCCTAGAAAAAATCCTTCCGACACCCGTGCATCTGTAGAGCAGGTATCCGCCATCGCTTGTCTAAATGGGCACCTCAAAAACGCATTTTTGTGTCTTTTTGATCCCCTAAAATGATAAACAATTAATGTTAGGTGGTGCGGCTTGCCGTAGACTGAAAACCAACAGGGAAGAAAATTTAACGAAATATGTTGGGTCCATAGATGCATGTCTAAAGAAGGAAGAAAAAATATGAAGAGTAAATGATGAGAAAGGTGGCGAACAAGCAGAAAAAGCAAGACCCATAATCGAGAATGACAAACGATACCTATTTCAGTCTATGAATGTTTGATTCTGATGTTCAAGATGTTTTAAAGGGCGAACATGACCTTCTTTCATTTTAAATTTTTGTAAGAAAATTTGAGGAGTGGAAAGGGCGGCACTTTTATGGTTGGCCCCGGGCGGCACTTTGCCTTGCTACGCCACTGCCCCTGAGTTAAGATTTATAACAACTTAGCTTCAAAAAGGTTCAATTTGCCAAAATAGAGCAAACTGACTTTCACCCTGGGAAATACATCACAAAAAAGTTGGCAGTGTCCTGTTTATAGAACGTAAATATCTTTAGACAGCCCTGCGCTTGTGTCAATAAAGCACTCGGCACGACTTCTACTTCGGTGGGTTACCTTTGTTCTGTAAGAGTCGAGGCTTTCGAGATACAAATCCATGTTCTCTCGCTTCGCAATTTCTTCGACCGCTGAGTTAGCTAAATGGTAAATTTCATCTCTTTTGCTTCCATCCACTACTACCGCTACAAGTATGCTTAGAATCAAAATCTTCATCTTTTGCTAGTTCTGAACCAGAAACAAAAATGACCTGGGCGTAGAAACATTGTTAATACTCAATATAGAAGAGACCTTTTTACGTAGCAGTAGTTTTCTTACAGGTTTCATGCTTGCGAAGAACAACCAATCGTTTACGTTTTCGTGCTGCTTATCACCGTAAGTNCTGCGGGGTCAGGGCTGCCAAAAACTGGACATATCCCTTATTTGATTTGTATACTTGCTTCCGATGAGCGGCCGATGATGCAGAAATGAATGCCTGAAGCCAATCCTTTGATAAAAGAAAGCTTAGGGGACTCACAGGAATTATTGTTTTACAGAAAATGCAAAACATTTAATGCATGCTGGAACGAGGACGATCGAAGAAGTGGAATCAATTGTTAATTGTGTTACCAGTGTTACCACGAAAGAATAATTCATAAAGGTGCTTTGAACTGCTCATATTTTTTCATTAGAATGACCAAAAAAATTACTTTCACTGTTTTTCTAAGTATGCTCCACTTAAACAAATCGCAAGCTCAAAAATGTTTGGTGTTTGTGGATGACACCTTGACTTTAAATAAATGAATTGCGTGGAAAACCAGTTTTTAAAACCTAATTTCGACACTTATCAACGGAGGTAAAGATAACAACCAGCACCAACTTCCCCTCGAAGCTACATGCATGTTAGGAAAATGCTTATTAACACCATAGCAATACATTCTACAATCAAGCAAATATTTCTGATTGGATCGGTCAGTCACATATATGCGTGNTTAACAGCATTTAAGAAAGCCTAGCACAAACACAGTCGATCATAGCATTCGGAGACATGGCGAAATGAATCATCTGTACATGACAGAGGCACTTATTTTACCTTGAATTGCTAATTTAGTAATCAGTTTTAACTTCAATCTTTTGCAGAAAGAAAACGTCAATCTAAATTCATGAAACCGTTGCTCCTACGAGTGCAACACACCAATTTGTAAGCACAGCAGTGTTAGCAAATATCCTTAACCCTGCTGAAGCCTGTCTTGCGAACCGTTTCATAAAATGTATTAGTTTATGTCAACTTATAAACGTCTTGTTTCTAAAACTTTGATAAACTGCACTTGAATTAAAACACGTAACTTAATTGATGACAGGTTTTCAATAATAAAATCTTGTCCCTGTGGGTTGAAAATATCCTGCTAACATTTTGTTGTTTCACTTTGATTCAACCATTTTTCTTTCATTTTGCTAAATATGAACAGAGGCCATGGCGACATTGTTAACTTCCAATCATAATTTGGTAATTGGTCCAGCAGACCTGTTGACATTGCTCACTTCCACTCAGATTTCAACCTGTTGCAAGGAAGTTCAAAAAGCGAAATGTCTGGAAGTCCTAAGCATGTACTTTTGCTGACTTCCACAAGAAAAAACTGTATTTCGCTTCAATTTTCCTTTTCATGGCTGAATCTAATACCTTTGTATAACAATCACGTGCTAAACTATTTGCCATCAGTGTTTGCTCCACAGCTCGTCTGGTTTTATTGAACGAAAACACTTGCGAAAAGGCTTGAGCAAGTACGCCACAGTATCCATTAAAAAATCATCGGGGCTGTGTAGACTGCAGCTGCAGGTCTTCGTACTTTCAAGGGACTTGAGTTTGTACAAAGGGCGTCAACAGATGTGACAAACGGAGCGTGATGTTTGCACTGGCTTTGCGACATGAGTAACAGGCGACTTACGAACTTTGCTGATCTGAACAGGAATACAATCTTGATTTAACAGAAGACCATGCAAACGACAACATAATACCATGTAGCTGGTGCGATTTAGATAAATGAATGCAATCTTATTTCACAGAAAATGTTTGTAGGTTGCTCATAATGCATAAACTTTGGTTTTGCCGCTAGTCAGCAATATTCTGCCAGGAACAAATGCCTACTTTATTCAAAACAAACTTTTAAAAAATTTCCGTTTTTGCTTTCACAGGTTGTTAGCAACATGGTTAGGAACACATGCATGGCAAGTGATAGTTCTCCAAAACCTATGTAAATCACAACAGTTTTCGCGTAACAATACCCATGGGACTAGCAGAAATCTTTGAAATAACATAAAATCTTCAGAGGGAGGCTAAAGATCAATCAGCTAAGAAAAAGTTGAATTGACGAACATATTCCTTAATTGGGATACCAGTCTCAGTTTCGTCCGGAAAATATGCTAAGACTCTGGCACTAAAAGTTTTATCTATGAGCTAAGCTAAACGCCTTGCCTTGTCCTTTTTTTGTATTCACGGCACAACATCAAAATTTTAGTTAAAAAGTTCAATCGTTATTGTAGTCAACTTGCTTTAACAGATGAGGCCGCGACTAAAGTCAATCTTTAGTTTATTAAGCTTAATTTTAATCAAAATTGCTTAACTCAAGATTGCTTAACTCAAAATTGCTTTCTAAAAGCTTAACTCAAAATTGCTAACTTTATATAACTCTTTTACTTTCCTGATGTCAAATAAACACAAGACTGGGAGCCGCGAATCCACCAGGATTGTCAACAAGCAGCTGTCCGACCTATGGAAAGTCCCAACACCTGAGGGAAAAGAGTATCCCTGGCCCTTTCAGGCCAGAGGAGCTTGCTGCCACCCTCAGGCGCCTGACGTCAGGACAGTCTCCGGGTCTGGATTCGATCTTCTCGGAGTTTATACTCCACGCCGTGTCGGCTCTCAAATCTTGACTTGGCGATTTCCTCACTTTCCTGCTTGCGCCAACTCAAAATTCCAAAGATCTGGAGAAAAACACTGATAGTTGCGATCCCAAAGGCGGAAAAAACATTGGGGGCCCAAGGAGATATCGTCCTATATCACTTCTGTGTGTTCCCTTCAAGATCCTCGAGGAGTGCCGGATTATGGTAGCGCGGGGTCCGTAGCATATCAACAGCGCGGGGCCCTAAATTAAAAATACACTTGAAGAAGTGAACAACTGTTAAATCACAAATTATGTGGGCATTCATGTGGCCAGGCCCTACGAGAGGGGGCTGCAGCCGGGCCGCCGTCCCGTGGCCCACAAGAGTCTAAGGGGTCCATGAACCTCAAAGTAAAAAATGAAATGGGCAATTATGCACAAAGTTTTTATTGTTATAGTTTTATTTACACAGTCTTGTGCAAATTAATTGATTGAAGTTTGTTTTTTCAGTCATTAAACAATGTATCGCCATCTCTTTTGGTGTGTGGTTGGGAAAATCTCAATTGCTGCTGCTGCATTGCTAGCCCAATGCACTACGTACCAGTGTTGCCAGATGCTGGTTAAAAAAACAGCCCAATGTCCTCACAAAAGAAGCCTAAAACCAGCCCAAATAACTCCAAACTAGCCCAAATTACAGCCCAAAATTTGCGATAAAGCTAGCAGTTTGCAGTGAAAGTAACCACCATTGTCTTATTGCAGTTGCAATCTCTGTGCAACACACTACTGATCGTTCTTACAAGCAACCTCAAAGATACAAAATACCAACAGCTAGTAACATCGTAACGACAATCAAACTGTCATTAATAACATCACACATTGCAGTCGAAATAAAATGCTAACAGCAAACCCAAATGCATACTATACTATATCAAGCATGTGCTTTAGGGAATAAAGAGAAAGCTTCCTGTTTTCTTTATCTTTTGCAATTAAAGACAATTTCGATTCGTCAAACTATCTTATAAGATGCGATTAGTAGGATACATATGCAGAGTTAACACTATCACATAGGCTATTACGACCTTGGTATAGGCTAGCCAGCATCAAATAGACTACGCATAGATGAAAATGGAGCCGCATTTTTGAGGTGTTTAGCAGTTGTACTACGATTCTTTTAAATTTAAATTATTGTAATGTGCTCTTCTTTCACATCAGCAGTATTTAAAATGAATTTTTTTATACTTGTAAGTGTTTTTTGTATCCAACCGTTTAGTTTGAGATCCTTTTCTCATTTTCGCAATCGGCGTATCGCGTGTTTAATGGGCCCACTTTCCCAAAAAAGCTTTGCGTCATTGGTTCTTAATTGGCGGCCGCCCCCCACAGGCTGCGTCAATAAATTTCCATGGGGTGCAAGCCCTTACCGCCCTAGGCTATATTATGGAAAGCTTGATCAATAAATTTACCAATAAATACATCAGGTTTTACAGCCTATTTAAAGTCAGGGGCTTGAAAAAAAAGGGCAGTTACTTAAGGGAGGCGTGGTAGAAAAAAGTTCAAGAATAACTGCTTTACATCAAATCCTTCATCAAACTCTGATACTTTCACACAGCTGTTTAACAAAATTAACAGTGTCACGCACTCCCGTCTGCAACAAATAGGCTATAGACCTACTGTAGTAATACCTTCACTCTCTCCGCACAAACGAACATGGCGAGTTGTGCTGTGGCTGTTTTTCCTGTGGAAATTGACTATTGTGACTACGTCTTGCATGCATAGCCTATAAGTAGTGGCGATTCTAGAATGAAAAACTGGGGGACCACTGCGGGGCCAAGGAAAAAAGTAAGAGGGGGCCAACAAAAATATCTCTCCTGCGTGGTGATTTTCCGTTCTAATGAGGATTGTTTTATTATAATTAACCCTATCAAACCCGACATAGGCTTGTGAATATCGTCAGAACTGTCGCCAGAAAGTCCACAAGACGTTTAATATTTTGCTGGCTGAAAGGTATCTGCTGTATATGTAAATCAAACGAACTTGAACATGAAATTAAGCACAAAACTGGGGGTCGAAGCAGGGGGCCAGCCAAAAGTCTGGGGTGCCATGGCCCACCCAGCCCTCCCTTATAACCGCCATTGCGTATAAGCTTTACTCGTAGAATCGATTACCAACCACAGTAATGGACTGTATGATATGACCACAGCAAACCACGTCCTTGTCCACAAACTAAAGTCAGAATGAGATCAACACTGTTGCCCACGCGATCACACACAAACGATCTCGAGACTTGATCTATTTCTTCTCACATCAAGAGAACAGAAACGAACTAAAAAAACGGCCATCACATTACTTCAAGTCAAAACAAACCTCACTACCTCAGCAAAACCAACAAAAATTATATTTTTGGCAGAAAAATAATTTGCAAAAACAGCCCAAAAAACCGGATGAACTTTGATAAAACTAGCCCCAAAAAAACGCAACCCGCAACAGCAAAAAATTTCCCGCAACGCAACGGAAAAACCAGTCCAACTGTGCGAGAAAACCGCCCAACTGGCAACACTGCTAAGTACAGCGTGACGTGTCGGAACAGTCGAAAATACGTTTTATGACGCCACATAAGTAGAGGGAAACTGGGGATTGAGGGGTCCGGCTCTTCTCTTTGTTTGTTTATTTTATCAACTTCTCAACGATGCCCAAAATTGCATAGGAATTCCCCACCCCAGGGCCCCGTGTCTTTACCAGGGTCCCTCTGTGTTTCCTTGGGCCTCTCTGTCTGTCCTCATCCTTGAAAGCCTGGAGCTAAGGTATTTTGTCGATCTGCAAGGATTATTCGTTTGTCATCATCAGCAGAAAGGGCGATTTTGTTGACTTGCTCTGTGAAGACTTCATGATGATGATTCCGAATCACATTCATTGGTCTCAGCTGTTGTCTTCCTGAAAATAAACAATTTTTATAATCGTTTAATG
>JGI24159J19872_10000126_pt1 | contig 48627 bp, 31 predicted proteins | sample Ectturendosymbi4_FD_19872 | JGI IMG/M metagenome (IMG submission 19872) | reverse complement strand
AAAAGTAGAAAAATTACATTTTCACCACTCGAAACTAAGAAAACAACCTTTTTTTGCAAAAATTGATGGGAAAATGTCAAATTTCAAAATCCTGGTGCGGCCGTGGCCTCCACTTCCAAAGCCCATGCCCCTGAAACGTCTTATCATAAAAAAGCTGATGAAGATAACAAAAATATATTCACCAATAAGCATGCAATGATTTGTGAAAATAATATTCAATTATATTTATTTTAATATTTTACTCTTTGAACCAGACATGAGGTCCATAGAGCACAAGCACGCACTATCTGCACAACACAGATTGATAATAACAGACACAGAACATTTTGCATTGGCATTGGTGGTAGGATCACAGGAATACCGATACTTGTTCACTAACTTGTAACACATCGTACAACACTACATGACAGACACTTCCTCAACATAGTTGTTGGCAAAGTCGCAACACTTCAACACTACATCCAGAGTTGGACACGAAAATCACATGTTATGAAATAGAGTCCAACCCTGACTAAGGCCTGGTGAAGTGCGAATGGTTTGTGGCCTTCACACATTCTCAAACTAACACTGTGACGTCCAGACACTCAGTCACAAAGTAAAATACGGTTGTAGTGTTCAAAGAATAAGGACTAATACTGGCATAAACAATCTGACTCCATCAAAGCGCGAAACCATACATTGTTGGACTTTCGGCATTGTTCAAGAAACAGGTACACATTTAAAAAAATAAGGCCTCACAGGTAGGAAGGTTACATTGAACTTGATAACTACCAACACCTGCTCGCCACGGCAGGTTGTACAGAACCCTGCAACCAAAGTTATAGGCCGCACGCAATCAGGGGATGTATACCTTCCTGAAATCACACCAATAATTATGATGTGTACATGGACCTACAGAAGGATCGAATGAGTAGCCTACATTTTTCACTGCGTTCCAAAATTGGGAAAAGAAGCTCGCAGCGTGTTTACTGCTTCATATTGACATCGGATTTGTCTCTGAATGTCTCTGTCATCTGAGAGCTCAATATCTAATACAATCCCCAAATATTTGTAGTGGGAAACAGATTTTACTTTTAGTATGTACACTCAGTGTCAGCAACGGGATGGCCCTGCTCTTTGCACTTTTAGCCATCATACAAACAGTTTTGCTGCAGCTGAAAATAATTTCATGCAATCCTGCATCAGCCTGACACACTTCTAGTATACTTTGCAACCAACGTACACTTGAACAAAACACACAAATGTCATCAACGAACGTCAAGCAGTTCGATAAGATTTCACCAATACAACACCCAGCTTGAATGTTGCTTGGTTCAAAGATAAATCATCTGAATATATAGCAAAAGAGTATGTATGCAATACTCCTCCTGGTCTAACCCCATTAGTAACATGAAATGGTTCGGACAAATTCATCTATATAAATAATTTGAAATAAATAATGTATAAACATATTTTTTTCCTTCTATTGCTAACCTTAAATGTACCCCTTCAGATAGGCAAATGTACCACTAGGGGTACATGTACCCTAGTTTGGGAACCCCTGATCTAGTGCATAGAAGGAAGCTTAGTGGCATTTTTATTGTGATACCTCTTTCAAGAATTGAATTGCATGTGTTTAACGGGAGCCATGGGTTTGCGTCTGGATGTACAAACCAGGGCTTCGGAGCTGGGCATTTTGCCTGGAGCCAGAGCTCAAATTAAAAATCAGGAGCCGGAGCTCAGTTTAAAATTTAAGACCGGAGCTGGAGCTAGGTCATTTGAGGGGTAGCTCCTGCTCCGGGTCACGTCTTAGAAACTAACGGTTTTGCCAAATAGACTTATGTGTGCTCTTTGTAGCACACAAAGGCCGTAGCTGGCAGTCGTGGTGTTACTTGTTGAACAATGGTTCTCAAAAACTGTTCTACGAGTCACATGCAGCTCCGAAACATTCTTTGTGTTGCTCTTAGCAGTCTCTCTAATCATTTGTGTAGCAGACTTCGTAAGTTGTATGAAACAAAACGTGTCAATTGACTTTTGTTAAAATTTTTAGTGTGCCTCTATAACAAAATCGTAGGCCTGGATTTGTCTCCCTTCAGCGAAATGGTTGAGAACCACTGTTGAAGAAGTAAGAAAAATGCTAACTACCACAACATCTTACTTTCTAGTCGGAATGATCAAACCGGATTTGTAGTAGTGTAGCGATCTAAAAAGAACTGAGCTATAATGAGTAGGTATATATATAATATCCATAGCTTTTGTAGCTGTGTAATCATGCTGTTTGCAGAGAGTATGACTAAGATATGATACATTGTAGGTTTAAGCGTGAAATGCACAGCACGAAATTGTAAAGTAGAAATTTTTATTGGAAACCATTAGGCTTACTGGCAAAGTTTACGAGATTACTGGCAAAGTTTACTAGGAAACATTACGCTTACAGTAGTAGCATAACATGAAAGTTATAACTAATTCGTAGCGAACTAGCATTGCTTGTTAATAATAAAAGTGAACTTTTCTTGTATAATAAAAGTGAACTTTTCACAAATTAACCTGCAAAGCAATGTTAATAAAAGTGAACTTTTCTTGACGTTTGTATCTGTGGAAAAAGTTATATGATTTCAGCACGGTAACCAGTCTTATTTTCTCCTAAGCTTTGCAGGTTAATTTGTGCTTTACTTTGCGATTCATCACTGTTTATTACGAGTGCAAAAGATAACAAATCAGATGTTTTCAGTTATTGTAAAAGAGTCAAATGTGAATTTCTTGCTGGAAGTCATATTATCATATTATTTCTTTCAACAAAGGGCTTTTAAACATCTTCGCATTTGTGTTAATGCAAATGTGTGGACGTACAAAGGTAATAAATCGACGATGTGCTTTACGTTCTTTACATGGTTTGCCCAGCCGCGTTGTTAGCTGCTACCGCTAAGACGGCAACTGGCAAAGCATGCAACGAGTGGAAAACACTTGGTCAATGGGGACTGGTCTGTGTTTAAAGCTCGGACACAAATGTAGTTTTACAAACAGCCATTTTCTTGATTCTGGCCATAAGAAATAACAAAAGGTCTTCAGGCATTGACGGCAAAAGCATCGACTACCTTTCCAGAAATTGTTTACCCTAACCTTGAGCTACGTTTCTGCTAGTAACTGTTCTCTGAATCGTCTTAACCTGTGATTGCTGTTTTTTCGCTGTTTTCCTCATGGTGAGAGCGCTGCTTGTAAAAAACAACCAGACTAAATTACTCAAAAACTTTGGTATATGCTCTTGGTTTTGTGTGCTTGGCTTAACTCATTTTTCAATGAACTTGAGGCACACCAAGACAATTGAAAATATTAATGTGTGAAAACGAACAGAAGCCGGAGCCACACTCTTGTTAACAAAGAGCTCCGGAGCTGGAGCCGGAGCCATGTTCATAAAAAGAAGAGCTCCGGAGCAGGAGCCATGTTATTTGTTACGACCATTCCGCAGCCCTGTACAAAACACAACCTTGTGCTAATCAAAGATAAACGTTTGATCGATTTGCGAATTAGTAGTACAAAATCCAAAGGTAAAAACATTTCACTTTGGTAAATGTTTTCTTCATATACTGTGATGACCTCGTTGAACTGTAAGTTCATTTGAATATGATGTAAGTTGGCTTTCGTACTCAATAGCTGTCGAAGGACTTTTTATTGATTGTAACCTTGTTACTAAATACATCCAATCGGGCGGTATCTGTACACTCAGAGCAGAGTTGTGAACGGGTCTCATTTTGAAGCCCGAAATCGGTCCGAGACCGACATTTTTTTGAAGCCCGATTTGGGCCCGAAAGCCAAATTTACCGAGTGAGTCTGGATATGCGCAGCAATCACCTTCACCAAAGCATAGGCTTCAGCAAGCACAAACTTAGCTTGTTAGTCAAGGATAAGGATAATACTGCGAAGTGTAATGTTACTCAAGAAAAAAAGACACTATCACAAAATTATCCACAACGGCGCTATAGACATATAAGAAACAATTTAGGGTAGCGCTACAAGCTTGAATAACCGCTTTGTAGGCCATCGTTTCTTCAAACAAGCCGATAATCGTGCATGTGATTGATATTTTCGACGCAACGCCATAACGTGCTAATTTCCTCACCGCTGTCGCCTTCTCAAAATGAGTGTGAAACTAATGCGAGCAGAGGACAAAACGCAGCTGTGTTTGCAAATAAAATTAGCTGAAGAAAATCACAATAACTTCACTCACAGAAATCACCACGGTGAGCGCAACAAATGTACTTCACGAAAGAAAAAAAATCGTTATTCTGAATGTTGTAAAAAGGTTTTGTACGCAGTCTCGAAATCGACCCGAAACATTTTGACAAACTTAAACCCGAACCCGGCCCGACCCGAAAAGCCCGGCCCGATTTTCAACTCTGACTCAGAGTGGAGGTCCAGAAATGTAGTAATTGTTTTGAATCGTAATCTTTTTATTTTTCACGTAAACTTAAGCATGTTATCTCAATTGTTTTTGATACGCATACGGTCAACATAACCGGCCAAGTGGCCTAGCTGGATAGAGCGCGAGCCACTTCTTCGTTGAAGCTATTAGGCTGCGTCCAAATCCTGGTTGGGCCACACCGAAGACTTAAAAACGGTACTTGCGGCCTGTCCAGCCTCGTGCTCATCAGCATTAATGGGTGGGTTGCTGAATGCAAGGGAAATCTTCACGCTCATGGCTGCCACTGACTTGCTACCAATGCAGCATTCACTACGAAAGTAGCCGCGTGCTAAAGGTGCCGAGTAAGCGGATGAACGCCCGCAGACAACTCGTGATACTCCACAAGGAGTGCAAAGCTAGTAAAATGCGACTTTTTTTCTGTACACTTAAAATATAAAACTAACTGTTGCTGCGCGTAAACTCAAGACAGTTATGCTTGTAGATTTGTTTCATTCGCAGTAAAATGCATTGCATGTCGTGAGTATCTTCAATGCAAACCTTCAAACACTGAATATTGCTCCCTTCAATCGTAGAAGGTAATCAGCAAGTTGCGATGAGAAAATCACCGACTTCCAGTGCGGGCCCTTTCACAGCCACTTGCAAATTTAGTGAAAAACGAGGTATTTTAGGGGTGGGTCGAAAAGTTTTTGGTTAGCGCCATAATAGTGTCTTTGGTTTGAGTGCTGAGATGTGTTAGATACCGTTATAAACAAACAGTGGTGCAAAATGCACAACAGAAGTGTTTCTCATATTAAAATCGAAACCTTTATGTGGATTAATATGCTCACTATTGTTCAATTTTTCAGTGAACGGAATGGCTGCCTATACTGGGAAACTGTTAAGCACAACACTTTCACTTCTCAGTCTTGCTAAACAAGAAAGTTTGAGGTGGGATTCTTAAATAAGTTGCTTTTTTGCGCGCCACTGCAAACTCATTTTCATGCATGAATTGAGTGACATGGTTCATTTGGTTTCTTTGGGAAAGAAGTTGTCAACTTTTTTCATGCCTACAATGTTGTTGTTTTTGCCTTGCAGTTATTTAGTTCAGCAATGCAAAATTAAAGGAATTGTTTTTTGTCTTATTCTGATTCTAGCAGTTATTATTATTTATATTTTTAGCGAATAGTGTTCACGTCACATACACATATGTTGACGATCAAAACAGAAAAAACGTTTTTTTCTTCAAACTCTCCTTTAGACTTCTTTTCTTGAAAAAAATATACTGCGATAGGCATGAACTTTTTGGACGATATGGCCAGGCCATTTTCTCTTGTTTGGTTTTATATGAACGATAGCTGAAAATGCCTGCTCAGCAGGCGAATGTATATATTCGATTCTCCTGTTTCGTTTATATTTTTTTGTTGATCTCAAAAATTTGCACTGTCAGAATCTAGAATGTGAGTTACATTACCAAGATACACATTTACCATGTCAACCTTTTTCGTTGAATACGTTTAGTTCATGTTGTGCAGGCTTGTGTTGGTAAGTGCGTATATATGCGCGAATTTTTAGTTGCACACAAAATTCAAATCCTGATTCTCATAGATAACTGCAATCGTATCTGAAAGTTGTCTTCTGTCAGTATTACGTTTTTGTTTACAATCGCATGGGTCGCTGGACTTGAACCTTCTGAAAAGCAGGATATGAGCTATCAGTTTGGTCGAAACGATTAGTTTGAGTCATTCACGTGTTGCATCATAGATTACCAATTTATGTCATATTTACTTCACTTCCGCGTCTTCGTTGTGTAAAATTTTCAAGGTTTGTCAACAGTGTTTTTTTCTTTTTACATCTTGTTTGGATGGCAAGTTTGTTTAAAGGTGTTGCGCTGTTCGCTGAGCTGTAGTTTACATTTGCTTCACAAGATAATTTATTTAGTTGGATGCTTTGGTAAGAAGTGCAAAAAGTCACATGTGCATTTGATTTAATTTTAGTTGGGTGGGTATTTTGCTTCGCAGTTGTGCATTTTTTGAGTAAAAAAATTTTTACGGTACTTCTTAGTTAATAAATTTTTTGATTGAGTGTGAGTAGGTTGAAGTTCACGCATTTGATTATAAAATAAAATACGAAAAAGGCTGTTGGACGGTCAAATGTTTGGTTGATTTAAGGTATGCCCGTGTCTTGATACGGGTGCGAGCTGTGACAAACTTTTCAAGTGATTGTGTGAGAATCTCGGTGGCTTTCCCCCTCAACTCATCAAATCTTCGACTTGCATGTCCATAACGAAAGCCTTGAAACTGTCGGGGCCAGGAAAAACGGTATTCCAGTTACTTTTTTGTTGTGCGGTTTTAGAGTGATCTTCGCTGAAGCGCTGTCCAACTTCTGCGAAAGTATTTTGGAATACGTGTCCAACAACAGAGGTTCTGGCGACCCGCACATCAGCAAAACTACTTTCGCCACAGAAATATGTGGAGCATATGATATTTTGTACGGTCACTGGTTGCAAACGCGTGACATGAAGGTAAGTTTTTTGGAACTGTTGATTAAAGCTGCAAATGGCTACGTGTCTGGTGGTTGACCCGCCTGCTCATGCTTATTGTTTGCAATACGATTTTTACTGGTGGAAAGATGTCAAGTCACTTTCTTTACAATTTGTCAGCGACTGTATGCTGTGAACAGTTTTTCGTGCAGTTACGCTCTTTAAAAATTATACTTCAATTACTCGCCTGCAAAAATATTTAATTATAATTACAATTAATTAGCAGAAAATTCATTTAGTGAAAATTGGATGAATCCCATTACATTTTTATAATAGTCAGTAAACCATGGAGTCAACCGTGTCTGTGTTTAATTTTTTCAAGCAAGTTCTCATTAGCGTTGCAATGTCCTTACAAGAAATGCGTTTACATAAGCAGTCACATTTTGTATTTAAGAGAAAAATTTATTTCCATCAAGGAACATCACCAGTTTCCAATAATGTGCAAGTGTTAAGTGCCCGCTGTGACTAATATTAGCAAAAGCAAAGGACTACGTGATTAAATACACCTAATCGATGCTTAATAGCGACCACTCATAAATTTGCGGATGTTCGCGACTGCTGGTCACGGGCTGTAAACAAGCCCAAGTAGCGGAAGTAAAATCATTCCAAAACCTTCCATTTCATAGCAAGACTGCGTTAAAACCGTAAAAAACTCGACAATATTGAGCGAAATCCATAAGTGATAACGACAAAAAGCAAGCAAAGCAACAAATAGCACGTCTTCCCATCTGCTAAGGCATGTTCAGATCTCTGCGCAACGCAGATGAAAACCATGAAGTTTTTAGTCAGAGTTCAACATTGACGCTCTGCGAAGAGTCTTGGTAACGATGCTGTGGTTGGACTGTCTTCGAGGCGTGTTGCTGGGTCGTAGTAGCCATTCGTAGCAAGCGCTTACCAGTCGTAAACCTAACCTGAAACACATAAGGACTGCTGGCAGTATCTGTGTAAATGTATATGAGCATTAGTATTACTGCACAGCAGTCAACTAAAACACTGCAAAAATTTTTTTACGACAAATAGAATTAAAGCAAAAAAGAAAAATGTATTAAGCCAAAACCTCCGCAATCAAACAACGAACAGGACAAGTTAAAAAGTAAGAAGATAAAATTAATACGGAAGAAATCCACTAAAACAAAGGGTAATCGAACAAAAACAAAGCTATCAAAGGGAAAGGGTACCAAAGAAAGCAGAAAAAATCATGTAATTGTGTTTTTAGCTACTATAGTGCAATTATCCTTTGAAACCGAAATACTTCCGTTTTTGAGCGATTTCGTCATTACTCTGAGATAACGTGTTTGTAAACGCTGGTTGCTGGTGCACCAAAATTATGCTTCGTTGTTTCTAAATGCTGGTTCAACGTTGGACTCCAGGAAACAAAAATTATTTGAACAAAAAATTACGCGAGTCTTCTTTGTCAGAAACTCTGTGTTTGCCCGGTAAGGATGACGCCTACAGTTCTTAAGATATACTGTTGCCAGTTCTAAGTGCGTACAACCAAAGTTACGAATTCATCAGTGTTGGTTATCAGAAGCTTAAATGTGTGCTGCAGTTTGGCTTGCTGTACGGGAGGAACTGGGTTGTTCAGATTACTCTTTTCAGTCCTGTGATTTTGCTTTGTTGTCACATGCCAGGTTTTGTCTGCGGTCGCAGGCGCTCTTGGAAAAATGTGCCATCTGATGGAATTGGAAAAGCTTGAGTCGTACGCCCCAAGATTGGTTGCTATGCTGATCGCACTATGCCGAAGGTGCAGCTTTTGTTAGACATATGCTAAAGGTATTGTTTCATTAGAGGCTAACTGAAGTCAGCGAAACGGATTTGACTTCCGGTTTCGTTCCGCTGATAAACGCTGATAAAGAACTGGTTTTTAACTTTTTTTGCTGCAATAAATGCTATTTTCTAGGCGTCCAGCGGAGCCCTTTTCTTTGACCACTGCCCTCTGCGATGTAATTGGAGCGGTGTCGAACTATAACAGCAACGCTTTGGAGCAAAATCTCGACGCACTTTCCGCAAGCTTACATACGCAGGTGCTGTCTGGACGCCATGTTTACGCTGCTTGCTCGTGCTTAACGACACTTGGTATTTGCGTAGTAAGCACTGGAAAGTTCCCTGTGTGTGTTCCTGAGCGTTATCTATTAACCGCACCCAATGTTCCCTCTGAGGTGCGCAAAAGCGCAGTATTGCCAGTCCATTTGAGCATGCTACCTATATCAAGATTCAGCAACAAAGTTGAACGAAGTGTATAAACATTGGAAAGGACGAAAGCTTGTTTTGAATTGAACGTGTAGTTTGTTCGTATGTTGTAAGATTTTATACTTACTCTAATCATTCACAAAGTTTGCATTTCATTTATAACTCTGTTAACTCGTGTATATCAGCCTTAAAATGTTCACGCTCACTAAAAAACATTTGCTCAGTGTAAAATTTTCCTTGAGGGAACACTGACCATACCTAGCCGTTAGTTCGCCGGCTTTCGCGCGGTCTAAACTAAGAAAGGATCCACTGTTTAATCGAAAAATTTAACGTTGTCCGAGGCCGATGTGCAACCGTTGACAATAAGCGTTGAGACAAGACGCCGCTAAACGGTAAAGGGCACTTGAATTTTATTAATTCGATTCTTTTTCTTTTATGACCACACCAGTTGAAGAACAAATGTTCATAGAGACGCATACGTTTCTACACGCTGCCCACACTCATCAAATGATTTAAAGTTGAAGCTATTTTTTAGTTCAGCCCAACAAGAAATGAATCACTGCTGGTTTGAGTCATTCACCAGAGAACTTCCCAACCATTTCGTGCACCAGGGTTGCTTGCGCTGTTACTAGTGGATAACTGTTTAAGTTACGTGATTGTCAGACGAACTGGCGGCATACACCTGATGGCTTCTGTATTTTTTGCTTTTCTCAGGTATGCACAACCCCCGAGAATCCGTCACAGTCGCAAATCAAAAACTACAATGAAGTTTTGAGATGCTTTGGAATTCTCGGTAAGCTCTGCGTTTGAGAATATCCCAAACAGTTGCATCAGCCCCTCTCTACCTCTTCCAACGCTGCGGAACACTGCAAAAACGTAAACATTTTTGCGACACAATTTCACACAATTAATACAGTAAATGTGCTGAAAGTATTGGCGGAACACATGAAAAACTTTTGCGGTACACAGGTTGAGCACCACAGAGTTACATGGAGATTCAAGCCTCCTGTCGAACCTTTTCCCAAAATCTGTCGCCGCTCAATTACAATTTTTCTCCGGCTCAAGGTTTTTAAAGAAAAACGGTTCCGTTGAAGGTAACCAGCGACTTGCGCTTCGGCGCATAGGCGTTCTGGCTTCAGAAAGTAACACTCATGGTTAACATAGCGCCCGAGTTTTGCCTCCTGGAGCTAGTTAAAGACCAGACAGTTATTTTTGATGCTTTATGGTCGCCATTCCGCAGCAAATAAAACAAAAACAAATAGTTTCTTGTGGAATGGGAAGCAAGTTTTTCACCGTAGCATAATGAATAATTACTATTACTTGTTTTTCACTACTATTTTCCCGCTCAGAACTCTAACTAGGAAACCTGCGCCATTGTTTGCCACTCCCCTTGTCTACCCCAGGGCTTCTCAAACTATGGGCCGCGACCCCATATGCGGTCACGAAATGTAATTTTGGGGTCGCGAAACAATTGTCTTCACAAATCAGATATAAAAGTTTTTGTAAGCTTTACGAGAACTTTAAAAATAGGCCTTCGGTGAGTCTATTTCTACTGCATTTTTAGGGGCATTACCGTGCTTCATGCTGTCAGTTGTTACCATACTTCATGCTGTCAGTTGTTTTCTAGGACGTCTGCCCAAGCTATCAATGATAAGAATCAACTAAGCACAACAATTTACGCCTTGTCACGTCATGATTTAAATAAAATCAAAATTTTCACGTATTGATTAGCTGAGGATTTCGATTTCTGTGTAAAACATGAGTCATAATTCCAAAGTGCCGAACTTCACAAAAGATCAAACACATAGACACCAAAGTACCGGCATGAATTCACTGCGTAACGATCATTTGTCAAAGTTCCCAGAATCTGTTCTTTGGTTGACCTTACACTCCGGCAGCAACTCTGGTTTCTGCTCTTTCAATCAAGGCCTGCCTCGACAAAATATGTGAACACGTTATATTTATTGTCTGATATGCGCTGCATTGTATAATTTACAAATTTATTTCACTTTATAAGCAAAACGAAAGTGCATTTGTTTTAATGATCACGTACACTCTGCGTTTAAAAAGGAGTACTGTAGTTGCTGATCTGTTGCACAGAATCAGTCCAGGAAGTTCCGGTTACTGAAAAGAAAGATCCATTGCAAAGCAGAATGAAAGTCTGTCTGTAGCGACCAAAAACTTACGTAAGGCAGTCACGACGCGCTGCGTGATACTGATCTGATTTTAATAAAATCTTCCGCTCAACACTTGTCAGCAGTCCCTATGTGAAAACGAGAGCGACGTTTCAACGTGCTAGCAGCAGGGTTCCGTCAAGGCCAGCTATGTCGAACCCGCGGCCCAGTTAGGTTTTCGCTGCAGTAAAAGTATCCTAAATAGTGACAACCTGTCCTTTTTGATAATCTTAAATTTGACATTTTTGATGCAGGTGATCCTAAGTGCCACTTTATCACGTCTGTCCGATTGCATTTAGGATTCGAAGGCTTTCATTTCATTAGTATCAGCTAAATTTAGTTTGTTAAGATCAAAGTAAGCCATTCAATGTGCGGCCCTCATTAATATGTTATTCAAGGTGGGGCCCTGGTTAAGTGACATAATTTTTGGCTCAGTAAGCCATTTGGGTTGGACATGGCTGGTCAAGACAAATGGCACGAAACAGGGAAGAAGAAGTCATCAAATACGCGGTGTTACCTTCACGTGGAGATAACGACATTGAAAAAAGGCGAAGGAGATAACGAAAAGTAGGGTGTGCAACAAAAGAGGGCATGTCCGACATAACTAATAATTAAGCCGAACTGAGAAATGGGGTAAAAGTACTCAATACACTGTAAAGTCATGTATTGCCAAACGCTCTTTTATACGCTTGTGGATAAGCATCTCACGATTTTTCATTAATAACACTGGGTGTCGAATTGATAAACTATTCGGTAAGCCGTCGTTTTCCTAAATCATTTTCAAACGCAACAATCTGAGTTTGTGATCAGTTCATTCGGTGTCGTAACTCTAATGCATGTTTTGCAAGAGCGCTTTTGTCAGGGTGCCAATATTTGATAAAGATGCCATGATCATTATGCGCGTGTTGGGACGTTTTTGTGTCGCCGAAGTATTTCTAATTCCAGTCCTCACACCGTACGCACTGTTCTAATCCAGTCGAAATGAGTCTGCCCCGCAGCGGTTCCATAACCGAAGTATGTAAACCTGGGGGTGTGTGAGGCCATCCCAGGGGTTCGTGAAGCGTTTCTCAAAGTCAAAAGTACGTTTATTGAAATATACATCGTATAGAGCCTGATGGAGTATAGGTGTTTCGCATCAAGCGGCCGGTCATATATTTCCCGCGCCAAACTGTCAATGTCCGTGACATCACAATGCCTTCACAATGCCTTCACAATGCATGTGGTCGATAATTAGATTTGTGCTGCAGGCATTCACTTCCTCTTTCTAGCGTGGTGACCTGATACAAGGGTTTTACTAACTTGCATTAAAAAATTTAGTGAATAAACTGTCGGTGGGTGCTACTTCAGTTCGTGGCTTGATCTTTCAGAAAACACTGAAACGCAGGCAACGTACAGCATATCATTGTTCGGGATCGAATCGTATCTCAAAAAGGTTTGGGTTCGTAGAGCATTGCCGTGCACAAGGTGTTCGTGGGTGATAACGTTAGGGGACCACGGCTGTACCGGAAAGGAAACTTAGCGCTGTGTTGAAAAATACATGATCAGCGGTATACTTGTTTGTTTTTATCAGCGACGAGCTACTCGGATGTTTTGCTGTCTTCGATCCTGCAGAAAGCCGAAACCCGCGAGGAACGCGTTCGAGCCGGGAATTTGGTCATACTGAGGCATCTGATCAACGCTAACCGTGAGTTGGCTGTCTTGTCAGGATGAATGACATCAAACTCCACTGTTTGCACTCGCTTTTATAGCAACAGCTATTTGTTAATTAAACGAAGAACTTGCGTTTGAACGATTTTCTCAACTAAAACCAAATGACATGTGCTTTTGCCGCGCCAGTCGTTTATGGTGAGCTGAGGTGGCTAATCGCTCAAAAAGCGAGTGACAATCTTTTGCCTATTTTGCACCTTATGAATTCCGTGCACGCGGGCGACGACCGATGCGCGATGTTCTTAGTTATCTTGCGCTTTGGACAAACCGGTCGTGCCATAAATTGCTCTGTACGCCTCAAAGAACTGCTACTTCGCAAAATTAGGCGTCTAACGAACGAGCAGCTTACTATGATTCGCTGCTGTGAAATTTTGAAACCACGATTTCTATTAATGTGCATCGGTTAGCTTGCTGTGNGCATGACAGCGCACTTGATGCCTCGTGAGTCGTGATACAGCTTGCCAAGTAGTCAAAGAAGCGAATCTTGCAATGTTTAATGTTAGAAATTGAATCTCGCTGCAGCAACCATACAAACAACTTTCGCCGTTGACACACAATTCATCAACACTACTGCGGTAGCTTATACCCTGCCGACAGTACAGCATTTTCACTAGCGCTAAAGAGTTTCCTTTTTCCTGTTCTCTTTCCTGCGTGACGTTGCTGCGTATGCTACAGCGACTGCCATGGACAAACACAAGGATGTGATCGTGACTGGGTTTAGGAATCGAACCACCACTGAGCTGAGCAACAAAGTTAATCTCAACATGGCTAAGGTACGTAAAACAATCGCGTGAGTTTTATTGCTTGATCCAATTAGCTTATTAGTTTTAAACGACATAAATCATTTGTTTTCGTGGCGCTCAGAGAAAGTTATACCAATCGTTAAGTGATGCTGGGTTGGACGTATAAAATAAAATTAAAAAGTATTTCTTGCATTGTGCTGGACGGATTGATTGTTTTGGGTTGTTATTAATTCTGAAATGGCGGATTGAGCCGATTTTATCCTGTTGTTGCGGTACGGAAAGCCCGAGCAGCAAGTACGCAAAGCTTCACACTGTAGTAGCAAGCAACAAGAGATCACATGCCATGATCACTCTATTATTGCTAGTTTGCGTCACATATACATGGGTGTTGTTATTCGCGCACATCCCGTTCGTGGTGAATAGCACATTTAACGCAACGGCAACGGAGAGGTTGCAACACTGTCAGGGTGTTTTTTCCTGTTCATCTCACTGATGATTAAAGGACGTCTGGTGTGGGTTTTTTTGTTTTCGTCTCACCCAGGGCCCACCTATGCATTTTCAGCTTGTAGTCGCCATGGCGACGCACGGCTATTTGAGTCAAGAGGGCGGACAAGAGTACGTCAAGTTCATCGTGCTGCAGTGCCGTTCGGAGGACCACACGCCGACTGTCAAAGACAAGCTGGTGCCTACTGTAACAAACGAGGAACTGAAAACGGTTTGCGACGACATTTTGCAACTAATTACCACAACAGTGGAAGGTTTAGATCAGGTAGGTTTAATGGCGAGATCACGTGCTCTTGTTTGAGCATTGTCCTGGCGATCTAAAAGTAGCCTTCAATGAAGAAAAACATCAAACGTTTCCACGTAATATGCTGCTGTTCATGACCACTTCACTATATGGTGTACTGGTATCTAAATCTGAACAATGCCGAAAATCGTTTTCACGCAGGCAATCGGGACACTTATACCGTTTTGTTTGCGAAAGAAAAGTACATTAATAAAAAAGAAGAAATAAAAATCAAAATATTTTGAATCAGCATGACGCGCATTTAACGAGGTCACGTTACTCCAGTTGTTTTAAGAAATCGTGTAAAGCTAGCATACCTTTTGAAAATGACTTGTATCAGCCAGAAATTGCGTGAGCTGCTGGTCAGTGTATTGAACGATCTTATACGTTTTAACGCCAAGTGTAACTGATAAATACTAGCGTGGTTGACTACATGATTAGCAGATCAAAAGCACAGAAGTTTTGAAATTTACGGCACATTGTGCAGCACGACAGAATGCAGTAGCAAATGACAAAATCTTTTGTAGTCTGTGAAATATCCCAAATCCATGTGTTGCGATCGGAAATCCGAGCAGCATGTGCGCAAAGCTTCGCATCCTGGCAGCAAGCAACAATTGAGATCATGCGTTGCAATCTCTCTTACTATTGCTTGCTCGCGCTACATATATAATGGTGTTATTTCACGCACATCCCTTCACGCACATCCCGTTCGTGGTGAATCACACAATCAACGCAACGCCACCGGAGAGGTTGCAACACATGACAGTCTAGGTCAGGGTGAAAGTATTTATTAAACTTCTCGGTTGCGAAGCCCTATTTTTTCCTTAGAGAAAACATTTAACGTCCGGATAGTTGAGAAAAGCCGTCTCGTCCGCCTGATGTCAGGACATCTTTTCGTCTTGGGAGGATCAGCTGTTTGAAACATTTTGTTACGTTTTTTTTCTAGCTTCGATTTAAGTTTTCATTGGAAAAGGATACTGGTTGACTGTGATTCTTAACCGAGCTTTTCTTCATCGTATTCAACTATCTAGAATCTTGCTCCTGATGCTTTTACTTGAGGGCTATTAGACATTAGCGATACATTTCGTTTTCAAATATCCCATAATCTTGGCTAAGCATCAATGTTTGTTATTATTTAGTTCAATGAGATTTACAGCTTTAAGGTGAAATAGTCTAGATTGTCGTTTTCGATTTACGTTTTGAAAAAATCAGAATGTCTGGTGGTAAATATCTATGCAGTGTCTTGCTGCATAAATCTCAAATGTAAGGACTCGACCAAACTTTTGTAGAACAGTTAAAATGTTAGCCCATCTGTACCTGATTTTTTATTGAAGAAATTATTAAATTAAGAGAAAAGTCGTGTTTCTTGCCACGAAGATAAAGTATTTACTGTGGCAATATGAAATACATTGTACTGTTGAGTGACAGCACCCTATCGTGTCACCCGAAGTTGTCAGTGTTATGGAAGCACCTGTTGCTGATGTATTCCGACTGCCTCAAACTGACGGTTATCACAGGTACTTTGGCCGTTCCTGTTCGAATTTGTCGTCAGCCTTCACTACTGCAACTCGCTCGGCGTCATTTGCCGATCTCTCTCGCACATCGCACAGAAGAAAAGGAAGAACAAAGCGATTGATCTGTTGATCGATTTTCACCATTTTGGTAATATTGAGTTTGTCCATTAAGGTGTTTTGTGCGAACACGATAAAATTGTGATACTTTCATAACTGCCCCATTCTGAAGGCGGGCCATCATTTTTTTATCAGCCATAAACGTCGTACCTTACCATATGAAATAACTCAAATATCGATCCTGTAGAAAAGCACCTGAAACGTCATTCATCAAAGTGGCGTGATTGATAATTTTATCCAAATAACTGTGTCCAAATATTACAGCGACATTTTGCAAGCTTACGTGCGAATGGCTAAATCGTTGTTTGTTTGAGGCAATATTATTTTCACGAAACCTGTGATGTTTTCCTATTTGTTCCCGATGCAGTCAACGTCCCATCAGCTGTTGCCCTTTTCTCCCGGATCCTTGTGTTCGTCTCTCACCCGAACAAACCGTGCTCGCATCCAGTCGACGTCCTGCTGCTGCTACAAAACTTCAGTGTCAATGTCAGCGCGGCTGTAGTCGATACGTGGGACAAAATCGTTCCTAACATAATATCCTATTGGACAGGTGAGTGTTTTTGTTGTTTTGCAGTCACTTGTACCTACTGTCTTGAAAGTGATTGTTGGGAGTGTTACAGAAGCATGTTCGGTTTTGAATCGATTGTTCTTTTCGTTGAAACTTGCGCTTTTGAAAATATAAGATACATTTTTGATGTGTGTTCAGTATTAAACTAAGAGTCCAAAGCCATTTGCGTATAAAGTAGAGGTGAATCACTTTAGGTTTCTTGCCCAAGCTGCTATAAGACCTTTATTCGCGTTACCAGTTACTCTTTGTTTGAAGATTTTGTTTTTACTGATTTCGGAAATCGGAAGTGATATCAATTTGGCGTTTTAATTCTTGGCGTTACCAATGGTATGGATCGCAAGAAGAATTATCGTGTTTTTCTGAAATGCAAATATTCTAACCATTCGGATGTACAATAATCCGTGTCCGCAAGTGTATTGGATGATTTTTGAAGTTTGTCCCGTTCAGTTAAAGCTCGTTACCGTGGTGCAGTGGGATAGAGCGCGCGCCACTGAAGCTGGCAGGTTGGGTCGGATCACACCGGACGGTACTTTCTGTGGACCAGGCTCGTGCTCGGCATTAATAGATTGATTGGTGCAAAGGATATCTTCATGCGCATGGCTGCCATTGGCCTGCTACCAATGCAACGTTCACTACGAAAGTAGCCTCGTGCCAAAGGTGCCGAGTAAGCGGATGAACGCCCGCAGACAACTCGTGATACTCCACAAGGAGTGCAAAGCGAGTGTATGGCAACTCTCTTTAATTTGCAAAAAGTTCCTATAGTTACATTTCCGTCACATGCGTAGCGTAGAAATTGATCGCGGCATAGGTTCTTGATCTGCGTCAGTTGTACGCATGCTTAGAATATTTCTTGATTTGGTTGTGCTATCGAATTTTGTTGAAGATATGTGTAGTACTAATGTTCACGGACTTCCACCTGTTGCTATCTAAACCCAATGAAAAATCTAATCATTTTTTTTTTAAATGTCTACGCGTTGTTGGTCCGTACTTGTTTTAAAAAAAATAAAGAAGTGCAATACCGAAAAAACCTGAATTATTAGGGGTCTTTTAAAATCTATGCAAACAAAAACTAAATTATGTAAACGAACATTTAAAAAAACTGAATTGCATTTCCTTTCCAATAACGTTTGAAGTACAGTAAAATGTACAATAACGCTTACGTAATACAGAAAGCCAAAGAAAAGTACTGCATTATTATATTGTACAAGGAAATTAAAGATCAAAAAATATGAAAACAATAAAAGAAATAATGAAAAGCACCCAAATACCCACATAGTTACCCAATAAAAGATTTGAAATCAAATTGTAGACGAATACATGGTCCAATACAGATACTTTTGCTCTGAATAGGTAATATAAAACATGGGGGCGGCGATTAGCTCAGTGGTAGAGTGTCCGCCTCTCAATTGTTGGTTGTTTCTAGCGCTCCATGGGCAAGAGCGTTCACCTCATCTGCCCCCAATAAAAGCATGAAGCAGGTTTCGGCCTGCCGCCACTTGTCGTTAAATATATCATAAAGAAATAGAATAAAACATGCTGTTATGGATGCGCGTCTCTTGTATAGATAATTGCGAAGACAAGGAGAAATGGTCCCAAAAATCTTGGGAAGACCTTCTGCTAGAGGTAAGGAAACTGCAGTTGTTGTTTTGGATTTTTACTTACTGTCAGAAGCATTGGCTGGTCCCTATGCCACTTCATGTTCCTTGACCACATCACCATTTCAATCAGTTTTATAACCAGAGCGGGCTCGTTTAAAGGAGTTGCTTCACCCAACAGTTAGCAAAATCCTTGCTTCACCCAACAGTTAGCAAAATCCAAATTTAAAGGAGTTGCTTCACTCAAAACGAACAGCATCTCAATAAGCCTCTAAGTTGTGTCCGGAAAAGGAATTTTTTTTGTGTAGCCAGCTTGCAACTTCTGCAGCTACAGCAACCGCCATTAAGTCCCCGTAGCAAGGTGTTGGACTGTTTCAGTCTTTAAGGTTTTGATTAATTCTTTTCCGTTTTTAATGCTGTGGGAATAAAACATCATCCCGGCAACAGCGGGGCTCTTCATTCCCTGGGTAAGTTGCGAACTATCTCCAGCGGCGGCACGGTGGTACTGAACGCAAGGGGTTTGACGATCGCATGGAAGGTTTTTGTGCGGAGTTAATGTCACTGCCAATGGTAACTTTTCGTTTGTGCTTATGTTTTTTGATCGCAAGACATTTTTCAGTTTCTGAGCGAAAGCTTGGACGTCGTTGATGACGAAGAGTGGACTTGCTCTATTGGTCAAGCGCTTACGTCACAGTGGCGACTGTATGACCTTAACTCCGATTACAAGGTATGGTCAGGTCGAACTCGTGTTCACGCGTGTCGATCGATAGAATAACCACACGTATGTTTAGATCAGTGGTTTTCAACCTGGGGTCGCGATCCCCGTGGGGGTCGTTTGCCTTTTTTCTAGGGGCGCGAGAGCTTCTGATAAAACATTCATAATTACTTCTCTATTTTATGTTTCGTATATGGAAACACTTTTTGTCGTAGCCAAAATAATAAGATCACCTGACAAAAACAATAGCGTACTTTTTCATTATAATTTGTTTTAAGTGTGACTATGACCATTACAAAGTTTTGAGTGTGATTATAACTATTACATTACTGTTGCGTTTGGCTACGCACGGACAAGTTTGTAACGTAAGAATGAGCTGTGCTTGTAAATTAGATATCTGAATGCGGTAGCTAACTTGGGAGTTATTTTTGTTTTCAATGAGGGTTGCTGTGGAGTGATTTGTATGCGTCACGGGTCTCTCTCACTGATGCTGCCATATGCATGAATTTGAAAAATGAGTCTTTGTTCAACATTAGTCAATAAGTCATTGTGAGTTTCTATTGTGTAAACACAACTGCATTACATATGCCTGACTGGAAATTTTTGGAAAGGGGTCGTTAGGCTAAATTGGGTTGCAACATGGATCGCTGCATGAAAAAGGTTGAAAACCACTGGTTTAGATCTTGGTTTTCAACCTTTTTGTACCGCGACCCAATACAACAACCCACTTTAACCCAACGACCCCCATCTAAAAATCGAATAAAGCAAATGTAGCACAGCAGTGTACATAAAATATATACTCGCGACCCTCCGAAACTGGTTTGCGAGCACCAGGTTGAAAACCACTGGTTTAGGTGGTTGTCAGCAAAGGCGATTCAATTCTTGACAGTCTCTAACAACGCGCGTTTTGTTGAAAAATTACAGCTGGTTGAATGTGCACTGCGCTGACCCATTAAATTGAGTTTGTGAGAAACCGCACCTTATCCTAAATTCAGCGGACACATTCCTTTGAAACCTGATTACAGTTTTTCCGCGCTAGTTTTCTCTTAGACCGTATCAAAATTTTGGCTTGACATACATGAATATCATAGCTTAGATCAGGCGTCTCAAAAACGCGGGCTGCATGCAGCCCGCGAAGGCGTTTTGTGCGGCCCGCGATGCTTTTCGGGAATTTTCAAATAATTAACATTTACAACATGTACATTATTTAGTTGATTCACCAGTGTTTAAAAGTGCTCGGCTAGTGAGTGAACAAATTCCTTTTAAACGAATGTGGAGACGGTTAGAAATGGTTTTCCTATAACTCACGATATCTTTCGCAGGAAATAAGATATAAAATCTGTTTCTAGTAAGGTTCTGGTACCGCCATTGTTGTGTCAACGTCATAATGCGGCCCTCGGATTACTTTATAAGTTCTCATTTGGCCCTCGGAGCAATTTGAGTTTGAGAACCCCGACTTAGATACAGCTATTTACTGGGTTGTTACGTTGTGTGCGAGCCAGCTTCTATTCCAGGGCAATGCAAGTGTCGCCACAAACGATGTCATGAATTTCGTACGACGTTACAGTGTTTCGTCAACAGACGAGATCGATGAATAAGTGCAGGGTACGTTTCTTTACGTCCAGCCATTGCGGTTTGCTTTGAGCTCCACAGTCAAACCTGCACGGCTGGCCAGGAAGCTGAGCCGAGGAGTCTGCGGAGCTTTTAGCGGAGGCGGAGTCTTAAAATTTTTACTTTGCCGATGAAGAATTTAATTTTCCAGCCAAGATTCCAGAGAATTGTATCGCATTTCGTTATATTTCTGTAAAAGATGATAATGATTTTGATCAGATAAAACTCCTTGTAAGCAAAAATATATACTCTGTATGATCTTATTGTCTGATTCTTTGCTGGGAAAGGATTTCTTTCAATACGCGGTGTTGTAAGCAAAAGCAATTGATCGATCTTCAATTTGCTGTGAGTGATATGCTTTAGCTGCACACAATGACAAGCGCCCATTTGCTCAGTGAGCGTCAACCACGATTACTTTGAGGTCTTACTCCTCGGGAATCATGCACTTCGCCGCATCAGTGTCCCGCCACTTATGCTTTTACTCTTTGCCATTAGTTGAATATTCATCTCGGAATTTCGTTTCTCACAAATACGTTTGCCCTTCGTTTCAGAATTTCGCTTACAAGTGCTTGGGCGTCGTTTTGAGAAAAGCGAAAGATAAAGAATTTATTGAATCTTATCTTGCAACACTGTTCCTGTCAATAAAACACTCAGACCGGAAGGAAAGACAGGTACTGCTTATTTTTAAACTGCTGCATGTTTTTTCATTTAAAAATCATCGAAGCTTTCAGGCGTATAGCCACCCGTGAGTCATCTTGCAACGTTTTGCTCAATCCTGCACAGCGCAAGAAGTATGAAAACGATAAAGTTTCTGCCTTTTGCGATCTGCTGGATTGAACGACCTTGTTCTACAGCGGCACTCCTTCATGGCCAGGGCACGGTGGCAAAGCAGCGCAAGATGCGATGAACATCCGCGCAAGTTGTCAGCGCCGAAGCTTTTATATTGTGTGTTTCCTTATGAGTTAAAAATGTGGACTGTTGCGACTTTGTGTAAAGCTTGCTTCAAGAGATACAGTGGTTGAAGTGTACATTGCCGGATGACATGAAATTCTGGAGAACGTTTGTTCTGAGCGTCATGAAAGATCCACGCATTATGACGTCATAGCGAAAATACTTTTTGGTTTTTGAAGGGCGCTGCGGTGTGCTTGGGTTACTGCGCTTCATCTCACCTGGACTTGACATTGGAGAGATTGAATGAATTCGTGAAAACTAACATTGTAAAGAAGGAATCGTCCTACTTCAATTTCTTGAAGGTCAGTTGCGCGCAGTAAATACATTGAGCCGTTCATATCGAATGATCGTAAGGGTAACGTTTACGGTACTATGGTTTAGTCTGATGTTTCTTTTTAATTTTTTTTTATAAGTGCAAGATGTGTGACAAAGTGGGAAATACGATGCAACAACCAATGTTTGAAATGAAATTATTTTTGGACGTTTCGAAAAAAAGTTCTGCTTTTATCGGCAGCAAAGGTTGAAATGTGTTTTGTTGAATCTTGCCATGATTTGGTGTCGCTTTTTCCGCTTGGTTTTCGATTGTTTGAGGTTCACTCTCAACGTGCAGATTTTGTATGGGATCCAGAATAACGCCTAAACCAGGAGTGCACAACCTTGTCGCGATTGCCCGCCGCATTGCGTACATTTTTATGAATTACGTCCGCCAGTGAGTTAAAGATATTTATATTTTTGTATTGCTTCTGTTCTGCTTCCACACACTGAGAGCCTGCTTCCACACGTCTTTGTCCATCGTTCTTCGAAGCAATCCTCATATTAGACAGACAGTTTTTATTCAATTAATGCAAAAATTTTACGGTGATTCACTCAGTCGTTGTGAATCGAACTCCCGACCTTCCAATTAAGAGACGGACACTTTACCACTGAGCTAATGCCGCCCCGCCTTAACTTATACTTTAGATTACAGATTACATATATGCATGCACGGCCGCATAAGTTATATCGGAGACCGTAGGTTGTGCACCCCTGCCCTAATCGACCAAAGTTTGGCGACTATGATGGAGGCCGCTTATTTTATGTTCGACAATAATCAAACCAATGCTCCATTGATGACTTGCTTTCAAAGATGTTCATCGTTCAAACAGTGTTTTCTTCCCTGCGGCCAAGACGATGGGACTGCTTGACAGACTGCATCCTTTTTGTCGCCACCGTCATTTTTTTCCTACTCTTAAACATCACTAAGTATTACTGCAAATGCTAATTTGGGGAGCATTTAAAAAAGTAAACATTACGGGTATAAATGGGAATAAAATAAATCCCTTTTAAACATCACGGGAATAAATGGATGCGAAGCTGCAGCCCAGAGTTACTGCTATCTGATGTCAGAATCATGCATCAACGTATTTGAATAACCTTTCCGTCGTTACCGTTACCTACGTTGGAGAGAGATAGTATTTCAGTGTGAAGTTTCGTATGCTTTTTTTTTATCCAAAATTAAATTTTGTACTTTTAATTAGATCCTGAACGGATTTAAGTTCCGCAACTGCCATGAAGCAACTTTGCTACTTGTTTTATGTACAGAGCGAGAAAGTCTTGACTGAGCTGGAACACACGAAAGGCACCGTTGCTATGTGTTGCGGACACGTCGCTTTTCAGGCACCTTCGGAGTTGATAGCTTCCAGAATCGAAACTAGCATTGTTAAGACCATATTGCCGCTTTTCAAAGGCATCAGGGTAAGTTTCACATCCACCCGACTGTATTCTTGCTCCCACTCCAGTCGTTGCAATCACTTCCTGCGTGATGATGAAACAATAATGTGAGCGCCACTTTCACGCGGAAAGCTGACTGGTATTATTTTGCTGCGCAATTAAACCCACGAAGTTTAGAGTTAAGTGGTTGATGCTTTACACAAACATTTTATTGTTTAATATAAAGCGTAATGTAGCGACTGTTTTGCAGGATGTTCACATCAAAGAGGACCTCATCGTAGCGGTAGATCTGATTGGTCAGTCCCTCGACCCATCCCGCTTCGCCACGTCACCCGACCAGCCACGCTACGTCTTCGCCGCTCGAGATGATCTCGTTGCAAAGCTTCTCTACTACTTGGAGAAAGACCCCAGTGGTCAGCCGTCGCGTTTGAAGGCTGCCATTCTGGAAGCGTGCGCCTCACTTGTGTATCCTTTTCACAGTTCATAAATATCTTTTTTATCACCGACAAACATCGGGCATTATCTGCGCAAAACCAGGTGTGTGGGTTTGCTGCACAAATTTGTAGCGTCAAAACTCTTCAAGATACATTATTGAAACCCAACTTCCTGGTGATGGACTTATTATCGTCATTTCTGCGCAAGAAATTCGTTGCTCCCAAGTAGCATTGGTTGATCAATGGGGCTTACATATTTCGTGACCAGCGAAAACATGAATGAAAAGCAGAAAACCATAAACTCTCAAACGCACGGTCGGCATTTTATAAACCAGGGTCGATCAATCGCTGTTCCAAAAAAAGTTTTACTTGATTGGTGCGCTCCTCGGCTCATCTGAAAAACTTCGTGATTTTCGATCTCGTGTTATGTGTCGCGCTTTTTCACGTTAGTTTCTCTTTGGCTGCAGCTAAAGTCCACTAGGTCCTGCGTCTTGATCCGGTTTTTATACGATTTCCGTTGAAGCCTTAACGTCGGCGCGCTTGACTCAGCAAGCTGGACCCAGAGATGGAGGACTCTGACGTGGAAAAGCTTTTGAAACATTGCATTGCTGCCATCGTACCGATCACTATTTCTGGTGCTGCCTCTAATGAAGAATGTCTCTCTGATCAAGAGGTAAGTGCCAGTTTCGATTAACGTTGACTTCAACTTTTTTTACTGCCACTTAACAATGTCCGTTTAAGAGCGAGATGGAAAAACTACGACGTGCTTTCTCCTGATGCTATGTTTTTTATATCACGCTTATTTCTCGTCGACGTTTTTCTGGTTGTCATCTCTTAGGAAACGTCTGTGTACTATTGGCAAGGTATTAACAATTAAGGCCTTTTACTCAGAATCAACTTGCGAAATGCACAGATAGCCTTCATGACTTGCTTCTTCATATTTTGACCAAGAAACCAGTTTCCGCCGGTTTGTTCTCGATCTTCAAGGTAATCGCAACGAACACATGCTGCTGCAAACGGAAACGTCTGTACCTGCAGCACGTGCACGGGTTTTATTAATGTTTTTTTCAAGCTTTGACCCTACAAGGTTAAACATGTTGGGCATTGTGAAGTTTTCTGTCACACAGGTTCTCTGGATAATCCATTTGAAATCCTCGCAAGAAAAATAACAGTTTACGGCAAATTCGTAATTTTTTTTTGCATGTAGCAGTAGGAAAACACGTTGCCACAAGCTTTAAGCAAGTCAGAAAAAGCTTGCAGAATAGTGAGAACTGAAAATGATCTCTGATCGAAACTAATATTTTTGGAAATGTGGGCTCAGTCTAAATTGTTGCGTGAAGTATCTTCTACGAATCCAGGGCTGCAATCGATCTTAAACAGCTATGTCCAACCCGCGGACCGCATGCGACCTAGTCGAAGGTTTTGTGCGGCCCAGTTTAGGTGTTCGTTGTAGTAAAAGTACCCTACATACTAACAACCTGTCCTTATTTTCATAATTGTGAATTTGACATTTTAATGCAGGTGGTCTTCAGTGCCACTTTATCCCGTCTATTGCCATTGCAATTACGATTCGAACGCTTTCAGTACATTAGTTTAAGCTAAATTTAGTTCACTAAGATTAAAGTAAGCCAATCAATGTGCGGCTCTCAATAATATGTCATGCAATGTGCGGCCCTGGTTAAGACATAACATAATTTTGGGTTGGACATAGCTGATCTTAAAACAAGTTGAGTCGTTTTTTATCTCGAAAGTCACAACGTCCGGTCAATTAAAAGCTGCAACGTTTTTTCAGCATATAGAACCTATCCTGTCGTCAAGTGAGAGCGAAAAGAGACGCCGGGCTTTGCAAAGCATTAACGCCGTATTCAGGATGTATTACAAAGTGTTTAATGTTTCGCATGTAAGTACCGGAAGCACGTTTTACGATGCGTAGATGACAACGTTGGTACAAGTATGCATCTCTTACGTCTGACGTCAACGAGTTTGTACCTTCACAGGTTCACTTGTTTCCGTCAGTTTTCTCCTCCAGTTACTTACGCTTGCCGCTAAGAATTCGCGAAAGAGCAGTAAACCTTCAACATGGGCTATGTACCAGTTGTCAGAATCTTGTCGCTTCCACATAATCATTTAAACAAGCATCGCGTAAGTTTAATGAGTTCGGCCTTGACAGATGCATTCACGCTGCAGTCACTAAGCGCACTGGGCAAACACTTGTTTTTTCGACATGATGTATAAACGTTTTATCCCTTTTTCTTCCACGTTAGTTACGTCTTCGTGAGGAATCGAGCCGGACAGCCGGTAAATATCAGGGCGTTGTTGTACTCGTCTGGTTTCTGGCCAACTTCCCTGCTGCATTAAATACTTTTTAATGTGTCGCGCAGTCAAACTCCGAGTTACACTGCTTGGGATTGCTGCTCGCCAAACTCGTGGCGTGCTGCTGCGACGAAACGCCGTCGCTGAGAGTGGAAGCCATTGCCAGTATCAACGCCTTGATTGCCGTGCAAAACAAGTACAACGGTAAGCATCGAAAAGCGCAACGGTTGGAAATTCGGATTTATCGCCGTACGGTGCTGGATCCAAAAAAACGCGAACCCACCATTCCTCTGTGTTGCATTGTTTAAGTTCGTGTTTCAGCCTTTTCTCAGGAGTCACCCGGAAAGAAGCTAAATGGATGTAGCGTTTGTACAGAGACTGTGAAGGATCTAAAGCCGGGTCGCAGTGAGCCTTTAAGAATGAACATTTTGCTTGCTTCTTACCTGCTGTGTTCGCGTGTGTGCTCGGTCCGTGGGGGTACAAGAGCAGCATGTCAAATACAATCATCAGCTGGCTCGTTCCCTGCTGTGGCTGGAGCAGACACGAGAGACCAACTTCGCTTGTCGTAAGAGCGAGTCCAGCTTAATTTTTCGAAAAGGTTTTTAAGTTTAAACCCCGCCATGTAATGAGCTGTCTCTTTGAACGCGGGATGGTGGTTCTTCTCATTAGGCGAGAGTTTGTGGGTCAAGGGTGTTGACAACGCCCAGGCGTGTTAATAGAAATGGTCGAAATACGTCGTTCGACCAATAAAATATTTTTGTAAAGCTTCTCAGTGGAATGACTTTTGCAGTTCAGCTTGTTTTTCAAAGCGTTCAACTGCAATATTTGGGTTATAGAATTCTGCTCGCATGGCATGTGCTTCGCTGCTGTCAAAGTTGCAAGACAAACTGCCCATATTATGTCACAATTTAACCAATGTCGTAATAGTCAACAACAAAACTTCTCTCTAAGATTTTTTACTACGTCTTTACCAGGATCGGCTGCATTGGTCCCAAGCACATCTTACCTTGATTGCTGCTGTGTGGAATCACGTTTTTTCTGGTCACTGCTTCCACGTTTTTATAAGTTTTTCACTGTATATGTATCTTGCGTTTAATTTGCTGTGACACAGGAGTCGAAAGCGATGGCAGCGGCCTTGACGCAGAGTTGGACGTCATCGCTACTTGCCTCACCTGCGAGGACCCGGGTTCCATGTACGGTGCGGTTATCGATTTGGCCAAGGTTAGAACGCTTTATGAGATTGAAAACTATGAGCATTTCAGAGTCTGCTGGATAATTTATTCTAACTGTTGCTAAGGTTTTAGATAGTTTATTTCCCGCCATTTTTATTCAGAGGAAAAACGAACGGTGCGAGCAGCGCTTGAAAAGGGTGACGTCGTTCCTGCGCGTTACGATGCATTGACAGCGAAGCTTTGTTTTTCTTTTCAGTTGCTTTGCCTCAAAATCCCTTCCGAATTGCTGCAATACACCCCAAATTCATTTACCATGGCTTTGATGGACGTCCTCATCTGGCCATATGGGCCATCAGCGTACGGGGCGTGCATGTTGCTCCACCATGTGGTTGACAGCCGAGGAGCAATGTTCGCGAGTAAGGTACGTCACGAACGGAACTTCTGATGAGTTGAAAAAGATATTCGCCCCCATGTTGCTGTTTGTTCGGAGTATATTAATGCTTTTCGAATTTTCGCAAAACACCCCTCAAACCTTTGGTTGAAGTGTTTACGTAACCAAACAGTGGAGATTTTCTGCGTACGAATTTCCTGACATTGCCACAGTCCGTAGAGCAGCACGGTTTCTTTGTAAGTTTCGCCCTTTTGTAACGATTTACTGTGCATATGGCAGAACTCTGCGAGAAACGATGATCGCTTTAAAAAAATTCTTAAGCGATCCCGGGTGAGAACTACGGTCACTTTATCCATTTAAGAGGTAGAACCACCCAGTCATCAGTATACCGCACTTAGCATGCCCCAGAGTGACCCAAGGAAAGCAGGGGTGATCAGTATGTTGGGTCAATGCTCAGCTGCAGGAATGGAAAATATTGCCCACCTGCCTATTAGTTCCCCATCCTTAGTCTGATTGCCTTGGTGGCTAAACAGCTCAGTTTGCCTTTCAAGGGGGCTATTTATTCCATGGACCCCTGTAAGCCGTCACCACTCCGGACCAGAGCGGACTTGGGAATAATGATGCTGAAGGGTATTCCAGTTCTGAACTCCAGAATTGCAGCCAAATCGTCGGCTGCAGTAAAACGTCATGCCCAAGACTTGCTCATTCCTCACTGAGCTGCTTTAAATGTGTCTCATTAAATGTTATTAAGTTTCATATGCTTATGCTTTCAGATTGGCTATCTGTTTTTACCAGAACGGCAACTTTTTATCCACCCTGATAAAATGCGTAACCCACGCAAGCAAATATTCCATCAGTAGTAGAGGTAGCAAAGAATTTATACTTGGAGGTTGGTTTAGTGAGACGTTGGTATAAGATTACCGAAACATGCATGCCGTTAGAGATATTAACGGTGTCATTTTGTACTCATCGTTGTAACATAAACATTTAGAAGTGGACAACAAAATTCTAGAGAAAAGGCTTGGGTTAACATGTCGCAAACCAAGACAAGTAAAGATATGAGTTGGTTATTACGTAAGGACGCATTTGTTTTTATAAATTTTTGTTCGTGTCATTACAGGTGGACGAAATTACGACAAACCTGCTCTTGGCTATCCAAAGTCTTCCGCCGGATTCCAAGCCCTACGTCCGCACTGGTATTCTGCAACTGTTTGGGGCCCTCGCGCATCACCATTTGATTGGCTGCGCTAAAACTCTTCTCAATCACCCGTTGCCTTACCACGAGTAAGTCTGCCACGCCTCTTTTTGCTTCTTGATTTAATGCACCTGCCGTCATGTTTGTGCTGTTCATGGCAGTGCTCATATCATCAGCGATAGGTCGGTGTTGTATTGTGTTGACCTTTATGCGGTAATGAGATAATGGTGCTGAAAAAGTGCAAGAACGTTACTGGTAACATAAAATGATAACCACAATTTACATCCTTCTGCTATAACCCTTGTTGTTCAAGCCGACGTGTCTTCTCGTAGTCGTATTAAAAAAAAACTCGTAAGAAGCTACACCTACGGAGTTATGTGGTATCATTCAATGATTTATTCATAGTATTTGATGTTGTTTTTCCTTTGAGGTGGACAGTCGCACATTTCGTGTCAAGGTGTGTATTCTTTCTACCCTGTTATAGGTTATTAGGGAGTTTTAATGCAGAACGAAGGGTTCGTTCTGCATTAAAACTCCCTAATAAGCTATAACAGGGTAGGAAGAGCAGGGTTTCTCAACCTTTTTTCTCCCGTTTATCCCTTGACAGCTTCCTAACATAAGATTTACTCCCTGTTTTTTGTTTACTCACTAGCGCTGTAGAAAAAAACAAAGTATTGTNACTTCAGCATCATTAAATTTACNCCCAGGGTAGGTAAAATTTANCCCCAGGGGGTAAATTTACCCCCGGTTGAGAACCCCTCTGTTAGAGGTTTTTAGCAACTCCCCAAATACGCGAAATTGAAATGTGTCAGACAGCGGTCAAGGTCCAATCAGCTGCATATGCGTTTGTTTGCCTCGGTCCTCTGTGGCAGTCGATCAGCACACCCAGGCAACGAGGTTTTCGCTTCGGTTATATTAGTACCAGAAAGTTATCGCATTCTCTGGAGACATGTGTGTATTTAGTTTTCCACTGCTATTCCTAGTCGTGTAAGGAACTGTCCAATTGATTTTGTAGCCAGCGAGACCATAATGCTGTTGTCACCAAAGTCAAAAAACAGCAAACGCCAATTACAGAGCGGCTGACTTGTCAGTTGTTTTTTTGGCATTGGTGATAACAGATAACAGGGCTTAAGGGTATAGCGTGTGTTTGAAACTACAGTTCGTGTACTTTCTCTTAGCCTTGTTTTATGTTCACCATTTCACTCGTAAGCTTTTGCTAGCAATTTACCAGACTGTAGATGCGTAAATGACGCGACATCGATTTCCCAGAAAAACACTTTGTGAGCAGATTTAGCTGTGCTGCCCTTTTGGTGTCTTGTTGCTTGCGATATGTTAAATATCTTGCAATTTTCAAAATTGCTGAGAGCAAAAGCTGAGTATGTGTAGAGAAAAGTCGGCACACTGTTAGTTTCGCTGGTGTTTGACACGATTGTGCTCCGTGAACTGCTGGCAGCGTTGTACAGCGAAAAGTTTCATCGCAGGATCATTGTGTCTTGCTGGACTCATCTTGGAAGTGGCAGCCTTCGCTTTCCAGCCGTTGATTTCTTGCTTGATCAGCTCGATCGCTGTCAACCTTACAACGAAGAGCTGAAGCGGAAGAATAAACCGAAAGAGGGTTCTTTCAAAACCGCCCTGGCTCCAGCACTCGCGGTGAGTGTGCTGTGTTCTGCTTTCAGTAACATCAGTGGCGGACCCAGGGAGGGGCAGTTTGGGGCAACTGCCCCCCCAAATGTCTGTGGCGCCCCGTTGAATGGCACTCCTTTGCCATAAATGCGCCCCTATTTGGTTCCCGTGAAACTAGAAATAGAAAATAAAAAGTACATTAAATTAAACAATGCTTTACGCTTGGTTAACGTCAGGACTTACGAGCCGGACTTTACGCAACCTCTTATCGAATGGTACCAACAATGGTATTGTTTCGTAATAGTCTCACTGTTTTGTTATTTGCCGCGTGAGAACTGTCTAGTCTCACGTTAGGTCAGGGTTGCCGATTGGCTCTTTTAAGCCAGAATTTCAAAATCTGGCTTAAGCGCCTTTGGCTTTTTATGGAACTCAAGAAAAGCCAGACAAAATCTGGCTTTTTCCAGTCGGAAAGGTTTGACTCTGGCAAACACTGTCTGAGCTGCATATTCATTAAAATCTCCTCTGACGAGACTTTATGACCACGCATGGTGCACAGAATATTGCAAAGATTTTACTTCTGACCTAAAAATGATCAATGTTATTGATAAGAAACGAATGTACAACAGTACAATTATAGGGAATAAATGCATCTAAGATAGGAATTGTTTTATATCGATGTTTCTGACGAGTTTTAATGTCTATTTTGTGTTTGGTTATGCATGTGTTATGTGTATATGCCTTAAAACTGCTATCTGACTTTTTTGGGACAAGGTCTGTTTCTTTTGGTGAAGACAGGTTGGCAACCCTGCGTTAGGTTTACAAACGCAGTCGCTTTCACGAAGCGCCGTTCTCGGCTTGCCGCTGGGCCGTGCAAAATTTGTCAATTTTTGTTACAAGTATATTTCTGTAATGCCTGATGACAGACTCGAAAGGAAAGGCAGTAATGAAAATAGAAATGCATTATGGAAAACTTATACCGACTCAAGATTTTCGAGGCCTCAAACGAAAAACCAGTTTCAGGGCTGTTGCCAGTGCACAGGATTGCCAGATAAAAAAAATTTGTAGCCGAACTCACCTCAAAAAATAGCCAAACTTCTGGAACTGGCGTATCTTTAACAAAACGAGAATTTTTTCCCTGGAAATCAGTCGTTTACAGCTCTTTTATCTTTCGCCTTGTATTTTATCAGAAAGCGTATAAGTTTTTAACATTTTCAAATTTTTCTAAATAATCAGTTTCAACATTTTGCAAACATAGTTTATAAGTGTTTAATAACATGATCCTACTTTAAAAACTATCACACTTTCATTTGATATCACGAATTTTCAAAGCATTAGCAAGCTTAAAAAATAATGACCGGACATATGAACATATAAGCAAATACGTGCAAATCTGCAGGGCCAAAAATTCGCCAAACCAAAATATTTGTACCCAAACGCTTTCAAAATTCGCCAATATGGCAACCCTGGCAGTTCGTGAGTCCGCAGTATGTCTGCATCGTAGTTTTGCAACATAACGGTGAGTAGATGAGTTTCTTGGCGGAACTAACCTCTGAACCATAATGCACCGTGTGAAAAGTTATAGATGTACGTTAGCAGACAACTTAGCCGCTATCTAACAAAAATGCATTCAGCGTGCTTGATTAGCTCAAAAAATTATGACCTAACAATGCAATTGTGCAACTCCTCACTCCATAAACATGACTGAATTACTGCTTACAGCGACGCACCTCAACAAATCATGGCACTGAGCTCTAACCAGAGGCGTACGGGGACCTTTGGGTTTAATGGAGGGAAAATTTTCAATTCGCCCGAATTTTTACGTCACTCTGAGGAAAACGAATAGGAAAGTTTTGCAAGGCGATGGTTCTGCTTAAGCAACTTGCCCAAGCATCGACCAGATTTTCCTGAAATTTTTTGAATCCCCCCCCCGCCTCGTACGCCTATAGCTCTAACGCAGAAACTTTGCCAAAATACTAGCTACCTACAACTTGGTGGAATGAATAATTGGTTTTATACGGTCAAGGCAATTTTTGCTCAACATTTAAATATTTGCAGTCCAAAATTGGGGAAATGACGGCGCCTTTCGCCCCCACCTGGCTACGCGCCTGGCAACAGTGACTAATGGCTGTGTGGTTTTGATCCTTTTGTTGTAATTGCCAACCCGTAGACAACTCACGCTGGCCACGAAAAGGCAATTTTGGCAAATCTGCAAACGACAGCAAAATGCTTAGCTCGTTGGTTGTTACATCATTCCGCTTACATTGCATAAATTTGAGCAGAAAAGCAATCTTCTGGTGCAAACTTTTACTCTTTTACTGGTGACTGTGGTGTTGGCGGAGGTTTGTGGTTTTTAATTGGTCATACGCTGATTCTCATCTGTGTTTTCTGGCGTGGCTGGATGGAAGCAGATCCATCGCCAGATCAACAGCATTGAGCTTGTTTGAGGGGCTTCGTAATTGTATACAATGAATTGGAAAATGACTTCAGTGGGAGACTAGAGCCTGACTTTAGAGGTATTGATTGTGAGTTTGGGGGGCTCAGCCCGCTGCTCCCAATTCTGTTGAACAGTGTCACAACTGTATTTAATAACCTGATCTGGTGGGTTTGATGTTTTTTTTTCTTCACATCAGCAATCCAATGTCGAAAATGTGAAACGGTATTAAACACTTGATGTATTTGAGGACAATATGCTTTAAGGCGCAGTGTGAATCTACCATGCGATTATGAGATCGTTTTTCACGATAGCCAGCAGAGCAGGGTCGTCGCCAGCGGGGGGGCCAGTGGTGCCCGGCCCCCCATTTTACGTTTGGTCCCCCGGTTGTTGCATACATCCAATACTGTATTTTAAAAATGTGGCCCCCCCTTCTGGTTTTTGGCACCTCTTTTTGGTTTTTGCCCCCCCTTGCTGCTAAATCCTGGCGACGGGCCTGCAGCAGAGCTACATAAAATGGGTGTAATGTCCTAGCAAAAGCCTTTAACTCACGTTTTCTTTAATTGTCGCTTCAGCAGTAAATAAGTTTTTCATGTGCTGTACATGTAACTGCACAAGCTTCGCTTGGAAACGTGATCGTCATTTAGCTTTTTGTTTGAGTCCTATCGTGGAACATGAGTTGTCATTTCCAAGTTTAAGAAGAAACATCCTACTTCTAACCGGGTCAGGAATACGATTCAGACAAAGTTTTTAACTGATNTTGCTACGGATAGCCAAAANAGAGGCAAACACTTGCGCGTAGCATGCTTTAGGGTATACCTTTTNAATATATTTTGTAGATGCAAGAGATTGTTTGGGANGCCAACAGTGGTNTCAGTAATGTGTACAGTAGCTTGTGAAAAACTAGACCCACCTTTTGGGACCCGCTTCAAACATTTTCTGAATTAATGATATACTGTAACAAGCGCTTTCAAACTGTGGTTATTCCCTGACCAATCGCATAGTTCGTCCAACAAAAATAGCCACTTTCTTGGCCTACAAAAGGTAACCACTTTTGTGCGATACCCAACGATTGTCGCAGACAACCTTTGGTATTTAAGCAAGTGAAGACCTTTTTGGCGCTCCCCTGTCCCCCAAACGCCAGATGCAGCAGGTGATGAAACCTGTATTTCATCTCGACAAATGTCCTATCTCACAATGTCGAATGCCCGCTGTGTGCTTTCAATGCTTTTACTTTTTGCTTGCCTGACGTGGGTGGATAAGTGTCGATCCACAAGCTCCTTTAGCGCTGAACGTTTTCAATCTGAAACTCCGGTTTCAATTTCTCAACTCTGAAAGAAAATTTTATTACAAAATTTGTTTATGAGAAAGTGCTTCGAGCGGTTCGCACAATACATGCTCGCTGATCGAACCACGGACATGTGCTCGGTGGTCGGTTTTCTACAACAAGCGCCCCTAGGATTAAACCTGGTCCACCGTATTTTAAAGGAATTCGCTTGCACGATATTGCAGATAAGCTGTGCCCTGCAACATGTACTGCGAGCTCCCATCTCTCCCGAAAGTGGCAGGGGTGAAACTGTCGATGGAAACCGTCACAGGACTCTGGCCACTGCCCTTGTCAGGATGGGTTGCATGTTAGACGTGGAGGCTCCCAAGAGCTTGGGTATTGATCCATACAGGTGAGCATGCTTTTGATCTTTGATGGCATTCTGGGCCGGCGCTATCGATAGGCAGCTACCCAAGGTGGAGGAATTGTAAGGGGACCGAAACTAATGTTCAACTTATCTGTACCTTAGGTCAGTTGTGGGTATACTTTTCAATAAGAGGGTCGCATCAGTGAGCCGTAAAAAGTCATATTTCAAAGTCCGTCGGGGCGGTATTAAATAATACAACATATAGACAGCCAACACAAGCAATTTAATGGGAGAAAATGTTTCTGGTCGTAAAATTATTCTACTTAGCAAGTTTGCTGGCAGAATATCTCATCATTGCATGTTAATTTGTGTGTGACACCATGGGGGGCGGGTACAGAACCCCATCAAGGGGTGTAGTTAGTCCGCCACTGTCTTAGATTTTAGTTACAAATCATCTAAGGTCAAACCGTGTTTGTTTTTTATTTGAATTCTGAACAAAGAATTATCGTTCGTCGTGTTAAAAGAAAAAAAGAAACATTTTTCAAAAACTCAGCATGTTGTCACGGTCAGCTGCCACAGCAAGATTGTTTGCACACCAAATCCATTCCAAGCCGGAAACGCTGGTTGGATTGATTTGATAAGACCTCTTTTACTGTGCAAAAATATTTTCCCATATACAGTACCTACTTCTGAATAATGCGATACCACAACTCTGCCGTGTGATAAAGAACGAGAATATTAAAATATCGTAACTTTCGCGTAACGTGCAATGTGGACTGGCTCCAGTTCGGGCAATCGCTTTTTAGGTAGAAAGTTAACGTTTTTTCGGTTTTCCATCATCCTGCGTTTCGTTTCAACGCTTTCTGGCTTGCACCGACAGCTGGGTCTAGTGCTGCGCAATCCACCGCGCAGAGTTGCAAGTGCAGCGCGTAAATCCTCAGCAGCAGTTGACCATCAGGCCTGCCAGTCATGAAGTAATTAGGTTTATGGAAATTTTGAAGTGAACCACACGAAGGAAACCAGATGCATCACGTGATGCGCTCAGGTGCACGTTGCTCTGAAGACACTATTGCCCGTCGACGCGGGTGTCTTTCCCCCGAGCATAGCGCATCGATCTTGCGACTGCAATTTTCCCCTCTGATTAGTGTCCTTCTGCCTCAATGGCGTTAATGGTCAGCTGGAGAATGTTCATTTGCAATTGGAGGCGTCGTGAATCAGATAGTTTCCGTGCTTCATTAGCCATGCTGGAGTAAAACTGCTGAATCGCATCCGGCTCCTTGTCTGCTCCTGCAAGTAAGAGATTTGCGGTGATTGCCATTGATGCTGGGCCATGCAACGCAATTCGTTTTGTGCTACTTGTGAAATCTTGTAACTTTTCACAACTTATTTGCAATAGCTCTGCGCTTAAACTGCGAAGGAACCTTCCAAATTAAGAGGGTTGCCAGGTAAGACAATTGAAACATTAGAAACGTCTTACCGCTATAGTCATGACACGCAGTTGGAGTTGGGTCTCAAGAACTGAAAATAGTAAATTTTTGTGTTCCCTTCTTTTTCACGAAAATGGCAGTGCATTTATGAGTTACTGTGCGAAATCCACAATTATACACACACGAGCAACTAAGTTTGGTGCTTCTACCTAAGGAAATTACCTTCTTTTTCCATCGTATTGAGTATCGTGACGGAAATTGTATCCGCATCGGATGCTTTCCGCTTTCTATTTTCGATTTTCAACACTAGCTGACTTTCTGCAACAGAAAATTCAGCGTAGAACTGAACAGCCTGCCGGTGGTTAAAATGGAAAAGAAATAAAAAAGTTTGGTAACATAAAGAATGATAGCTGGTGGTATTTTTCAACTCTAACCGGCGTTGCAGCTCTAGTATACATTGGTGCAACTGTTCGTCAAATCACTTGTAAAGCGATCGGAAAATCAATGAAAATGTAGAAAAAAGAAAATTCGTGATGAATCACTTGTAAATTTAAGGCATCGACCTGCCTACCTGTTTATTTTCGGTCATAGATCACACTTTTTAAATAGCCGAAAAAATTAAGTCAATGCGGTCATAATTTCCGAAAAGGTAGGTTAGTGAATACAGTTTCGGCGAGTTTAAAATACTATTACGGTACAAATGACCGAAATGTCTCAGTGAGAAAGAAACCGAACTTCCTACAATGCTTCCGCATCTTTGTGCATTATCCCCGAGTCTCATAAGAAACTAAGTAATAGATTGCATTTAATGAAAACGTTTGTTAAACTTCGTAAACGCATGCTACTGTTATGTTTCACTGCTTTCGACTTCTGGTGTTAATACGCAAAGTACTGTATTTTCCGAAGCTACCGGTAAATAGTTATTGCTCAGTTAAAGTAACAACCACCAAGCACCTTTCTCGGTCGGACTAGCTTTGGGATGCGATGGATCGATAGCATCCTGTTTTGTTACGTCACGTGAGACCTCTAAGGGCGAAGTCGTAGCAGCGTTCTCTTCGCAAGCGTCTGCTGCTAATGACTCCGTTTCCACGCTGGCGCATGTGATCCCTCCATCATCTGAGGATGTGTCGAGTGTGCTTTTATCCTTCTGTGCGTTAGCACGTTCAGGGGCGTTCGAAATGCTTCTGCGAAAAGCAGATTTGTGGATTTTTAATCCGTTTCAGCAACTTGTGGTAGAATTTCCATCCGTTCCAACAAAACATGCCGGAATGCAACGAACGAACAACCAAGCCGTTGGAGTAAGTAATTTACTCCAACCAAGCCGTTGGAGTAAATAAGCACCAAACTACATGCGACGAAGTACAGGAACAAGACAACACTCACGGTCGTGCGTGAAGGAATTGATCGATGAAGCTCATGGCGGAGTACAGACTCCATAACCTGCTCGGCTTTGTCGCATCGCTCGAACGGGCGGAGTTCACTTTCTCCTTTTCTCGTTTGAATTTCTCCCTCAGTCCTTTCCAGGTTTTTTGACAAACGTCTTCTAAAATAGACGACGTTGTATGTTTGAAAACGACCTGAAAGTTGGTGAAGCTTCATTAAGGGAATGCACTCACCGCTTCCTGGGCAACCGCATGCAGCAGATACTTTGGCCCAAGCAGTTGCTCTGGTTTGTTTTATGTGGTACGACTCTTGGCTGGGATCATATAAGTAATTGTATTTCTTTACTTCCGCGATTAAGCGTCTTTTCGACTCCTCATCTTTGAAATTTTGCTCCATTACTTTCGCCACAGAATTCTTAAAAATCAGAAAATCCACCAAAAATTTAAATTATGCTGGCAACGATAGATTCATGTGATAATAATCACCAGATACCTACATGACCTTTGAGCGCATCGTGCTAGTTAGAATCGTTGCCGGACCTTACTTAAATTGCTACGATGAAGCTCTCGGGGAATGGAAAATGTTTAGCCATGTCTTGCTGTGTAAACATGGAAAAGGAAGAAATTGGCCTTTTGATCTTTCTTCATAAGAGTGTCACAAATCAGCCGCTCGGTGAAAAGAATGAGACTTTAACAACGTTTTGATTTTGAAGTCAGAAAGGTGCATTCGTCACCATTACAAACATGCAATTTTGTAGTGGTTACATGAACATCTAGTACTGGCCCAGCCAGGAGTTTTGTTGGAAGTTGCCAGCCAGTCATTAAGTCACTGAAGATTTTCTATTTCTTAGCTGTTTTGCACGAAGGTCATCTTGATGTCGGCGGTCATCGCAGTCACGAAGTTTTGCACGACACTTCTGATTTGAGGTCCATCAAATATCGCTGCCTTTTTCTTATCATAACTGAGATTAGCCAAACTTGAGAACATGCAGCCGAACATATCCCAGAACTGTCAAGTGCTGTGGCATACGCGTTATTAGTCCAAGTTTGATATGTAGTGGTAGTAAAGTGATAATTTTCCGTTTAACCAGGTGACTGTTCATGGCATTTTGGCATTTTTTGTGCAGGTTCATTGCATTTCTTGGTGACCATTCTTTTACTCAATGCTCGTTGGCTTTACAACCCCATTAGCATAAAAAACGTGGATGTTTGGTGCGACCTCCTTGTCGACCTAATAGGAAATTCGCCATTGTCAAATCCACGGAGACCAAACACTGGTGGCCGCAATATTTCAATCTTTCAGCCTTGATGTTTGTGTAGTTCTTCAGGATGACAGTGCCCTGTAGTGATGGATCCATACCTGTTACCTTTGTGGAGGAAGACACATTTTGGCTTCTTTTTGAAATATCAATAAAAAGTCCAATCACTTGAATGATATGCGGGCACACCCAAAGCAAGACGACCCGCAATATCTGCGCAGTAGACAAGTTGGCCGTCAGGGTGGAAGCACTTATCAATTTCGCATCTGTTACGATAAAATGAAGCGTTTGCACCGGTTTCAAAAATCTCCTGTAGCCTGGCAGCCAGCAATTCAGCATAATTATTTTGACCAATTTAAACCTCGGATCAGATAGTTCAATTCAGACTGGCCACACAGCGAGACTAGATCAGCATACCATTCGTCGTGCACTATATCCTCTTCTTCATTGGAAGTAGATGAGGACTTGGAAGAAGTCGCCCATTATCAATGTCTGGGAGTTCGGTAAAATGGGCATGGGGTATTTCATCACTGTAGGGAACAGGTCGTGAATGAGCAACTATTGCGTAATCTATTAATATGAAACATACAGATCGAAAACAACGTGATAGAGGAAATCTAAGCTCAGATTTGGATTCAGCACCCCAAAATTTCTCTATATTTAATTTTTTTTGGTTGACCAGTGATCATTAAGTGATTGTATCAGCTTTCACATGAGTTCACACCACGATTGATGGAGACAAGCAATGGCTTGTCTGCTGATTTTTGTTGTTAAAAGATGCGCTCTAAAACGGCAAGCGTAATGTTGACAGAGTTCCCCTGCGGAATATTTGAAAACTGTGGTCGACATGCTGCTGCGCTACCTTGCATCGTTTTACCCACAATGCCAATCGTGTCGTAGGAAGCACTGCGTTGTTACATGCTATTGCGTTGTGCTGTGTAGTGTGCTTGGGTTCGATAGTGTCCTTGCTAAGTCTGTTCCATTCCTATTTGGTTCCACAATACTTCACAAGTAATCCACCAAAAATGCTTGAACTATTTTGTGAAAGGGCTGGGCCTTATCGCTTTATTCCGGATACANNTCTAGTACTGTTGGCCACAAATACGACAATTTTGCAAATAGCACGCAAGATTTACGGTATATTGGTCGCTAATTGAGTCCGCTACTTCCGTTATTGTTCGAACATTTGCTATAAAGAATCAAGAAAAAAATTTTAAAAAACAACACATGTTAAAGATGCAGACCACGAAGAAAGATAATCATGCACGACACGCTTGAAAAATGCGTGGGAAGCAAATAAAATAATCTCCGGGTTTTCATCAATGAAGACACGGTTCTTGCGGTTTTGTTGTTTAAATACGCATGAAACAAAACCTCTTATTGTGCCTCAACACACTACGTGTTTTGTTTCAACTTATTTTAAATTAATTAGACTTCGTCTTTGTAAACAGCTGTGTTTGCTCAATGTCTAGTAAATTTATAGCCTACCAGTTGCACTGATCTGGTAAATTCACTCAAGCGAAAGACTGACTTAGGCGTCAGGTTTTTCTGCTGGGACCTGTAACCAGCTATTCCAGCTCGTGAGTTTAATGCGGTTTATCGGTAAATCTTTGCCTTTAGATGGCTGCTTGTGACTTATGCTTTGTACTTTCACTCCCTTCCCACGTTAAGTGGTCGGTTCAGGGTGGTTTACCCAGCAACACTTAATTTCAACCATGGGTATTTAGCTAAAGAATGCTGAGGCTGGATTGGCTTTGATTTTGTAGCAAAATTTACGATTTTTAGTTAGTTCAAAATTTCGATTTAGAAACTACATTAGAAGTTCATGTGTCGAACCCTCTCTGGAGAAACTTCTTGGTCCACCATACCAAATATCGCAAATCGATTAAGTAAGGCACTGTCTACCGTATCTAGCACTAGGAGAAAAACAGCAAACTTCCGTTGTTGGAGATAAGCGGGAAATTGCCTACACACCTACTAAGGTTAGTCAAAATGGTTTTGCCAACGCCTGATACAGAAACCTAACACCACCTGATTGAGGTAGTTTGAGATTATTGGTTTCAAAGTTTACTCCAACGCCATTTCCTTAAGCGAGCAGGATAATGTGACATGGTCTGCACAGCAGTAGCGCCACCAGGCTCTATGTTGCTTTGAACTGTACAACTGAGTGCGTGTAGCAGCTTGTAAAAGCCTGGTTCTGGTTGAACTTTCTAACAGACTGCTGCAACTGATCGATTTTCAACCTTTCTCTGACTCGTCGGAAATGTTGTAGTCTCTGTTTTTTCGCTTGTATGTCTTCAAACACGGAAAACTTCGATGAAAAATTTCGCAGCTTATTACTTTACAGCACGACTGAGTCCACCTCCACACGCCAGCCTTCTCTGCACGTGATACCTCAGCAACTTTGCGCTTAACGTGGTGTAAGTGGGCGGAGTCGTTCGCTCCAAAGCGTGCGTTTTTCTCTCTTGATCAGGCGTAATCACGCGCGCTTGTTCAAGCGTAAAATTTCGGAGGCGTTGACACAGAGGTTTTCGCGCCTCGTTAAGCTGGATAGGTTGGCCACACTGTAGCAAGGTGTGCTTTGGCGTAGTTTCCGTGTACATTAGCGGGGCTTATATCCCCGCTTGCTCGCTTGTATGCTGCAGGAACGAAGTTTTTGCTCTAATTTCAAAAAATCCGCGTTGCAAAGGAGTTGGGTTTATTTGCACACAGCATAAAAACTTGAGTTGAAAGCCCTCACCAATGTAGCTGCCGGCCGAGAAAGCCACCAATTACCGTTTTTCACACTATTTGTTAATTTCGTCTAATATATGCTACGTCTAATCGTTTATTTAATTTTTTAATTATTTACCTCCTTTGCCAGTATTAAAATGTTAGAACCAAACGTACTGTTCTGTTCCAAACCACAAAACGTAGTTAAGACTTTTAACTGCAGTTCAGGATAGTTTTGCTAAAATCCTAAAACTTGTAACCCACTTGTGCTAAAATTATTATCCATCGTATTAGGAATGCGTCCCGGAGTTGGTTGAGTGTCTACAACGCAACATGCAAACAGCAAGATTAATCGCCATGCAAGTAGGTGATCGCATGTTGCTATCATGTACATTTTGGTGTCCACCCCAGAAAGCTGAGTAGTTTGCTGCATGATTGGCTGCTTGGCGCTGCGCTGACAACACCACCGCCACCATCGTAGTGCTGTACGTATGTGACTGTTGGCACAAAAGCAGCAGCCTTTTTACCAATTTATGGTACTTGGAAACAAATGAACTGTCTCATTTAAAAGTGAAGGTAAATTTATATTGGTTTATGTGCGTCGTTCTTTACTGTAAACCGATAATCTGCATATTTTTTCAAGGTGTAGCTTTGAATCCCTTGCCGAAGCATACTAGTAGTCATTTATTGTTTTTGTAATTAAGCCGAAATTGTTAAATATGAATGTTGGCTATTCCTAGCAAGGTAAAGAAAATTAATATGGCAAGTCAGGCTACTCAAGCGATACAAGAATGATGCTAGGGCTATGATTACATAATCTCAGTTGGTATGCTTTTGATATGCCAATTTCGGAGTTACTTCACACACGAGCGGAGTTAGTTAGAAATGTTTGGATGCTAATGCTGGGATTCATTCGCTTCTCACCATTTCTCGCGAATCCATTCTTAGAATTTCATGAACCCATCGAACTGGTTGTTGTATGCAAGGTTGCATGCTAATAGCTACTACTTACAATAGTGCATGTCGCATATATTTGATGACACAAATAAATAGCTCTAAATATATGAAAAAGCACTTTTAATTACATTACAGTAATTATTATAGCGCAAAGGGACTTTCTTCAATAACTATTATATTCAGGACTAATATTATAATATCAGAGGGACAAGTAGCCCTACTCATAATAGAATTAGCTCTGATTATAATAGTTATTGCAGGGGCTCACTGGAGCTATAAATCAGTTAAACCCAACGGGGCATGTTGCGATTGAGTTCTTAAAACCCCATCATTGTTTTCGAGTCGGTGTCTGAAAACCAATGTTTTGCTTATCTCTTGGAATTATCGCAGGCGTTGGTTGGCAGCAAGTTTTTAAGCAATTAAAACCAACCAACCCACTACCATTCTTCGACGCGCTTCACCACGGTGGCAACTAAAAGACAATTCAAACAACTTCCGTACACTCAAAGACGAGCGATCGGCGCGTGGGCGATAGAGAGTAAGCGCAAGCTTCCGTTCTTGATCAACCAGCCACCCGGGAAAGTGGATGTGGTCGATCTGGGGAAGTGCTCGCCAATCTCTCTTGCCGTGGCACCCTTCGCCGATTTGTCAAGAAGTTTGTTTACCTCACCAATTACTCTTTTGTAGAAGCACGGAAGTGAAAAATTCATAGGTTCAGGAAATTAGTCAGTTTTCATAGATACGACCTATTTCACACAACATCGGAAAATGCATTATCGTGTTATTTCAACCAGTCTCTCACAAGCAATCACACGAAAATAAAGCAAAACTAGTATGAAAACAAAACATCAAAGTTTAATAAAAGGTTAATAGATCATGCTTCAGTGATTTTTTAGCAGTTTGGTCGAAAACTGGAGTTAGTTCTTTCTCGATTGCTCCCCGCATTAAGAATCAAGTTTCTCCGTTTTGATTTGGTTTCCGTGAAATAGAAAAACCCTTTTGCACATAAATAAGTTGTAGGCATTTGAACTTTCGAGAGTAATGCCTATTTCTGCAAGGTTTTTGTACCCAGTAAATTCAGGTAAAAATAGGGTTTGGGGGTAATTTATACTTAATGCTTCAGGTAATTTATCCCTCTGTACGCAAATTACTACTTTAAGTCGTGCCTGAGTTCCAATAATTTCTCGTGCTCGGTTAACTTATACGTAGGGCAACGAATTTTTTGACCTAAAAATTTAAAATTTTGACTTTATAATTTACAAATTTTGACTTTATTTGGACCTATAAATTTTCTGGGTTTGTAACTGCAAAATACTTCAGCATTAGGTTTTGAGGTTAACCCAGAAGCATATTCATGCACTCTATGGTTCGAAATAAAAAAATGTTTGTTTAACTTTGGTGATGATGTGTTGATAAGTAGATTAATAACTACACTAGAGTCAAACCTGAGAACATCAAAGTTGAAACACTATATGCATAATGGATTGAGCATTTACTCAAGCAAGTGCTGTAAGGCCACGTTTCTTGCCTTACCACGCTTATACTGCATAGTACTCAATCGTCCAGTAGTGGGCAAAACAACATTATTATGTCAAAAATCCAAGCAAACCCACAATTATTGTAGAATTGCAACAAACATTGCGAAAGCATATCAATATCTGTTGTTGTAGTTTCAATAAAATATCGATAAAGCGAAAAAAACTGTGCTGCAAGAAAGTTTGACCCAATGATAAATTTTGACCTAATGATGAATTTTTGACTTTTGTTGACCTAATAACTTGGGATTCCCTCATGGTATGAGCGTGAAATTTGGTTTGTGGACGTTTCATAGGCTTTGAAAAAGGCAGAACAATTTTGACTTTATTGGTTTTTGGTTGCCCTACTTATAAGTAAATGGCTGCAGAATCCACGTGTTTGATTCCAAGCGTTCATCGCTATCTTCAGGAAAGTGCGCTAGAAAATTATCACTACGGAAGTACAAGCGACCACAAATGAAGGTAGACGAAGCTATTTCCAAAGCACTATTTTTCAATTCCCATCCAGAGCCTTTCATATACTGGCTTACATAAAGAAAATATCTGCATTTTTGCCGTTATACTTTCCAGAAACGGAATTTTTGTCTTCAGCGCGTTGATGATGCTATCTGATAGAAATATAACTCCTTTCCCTTGAAGATTTGTGTGTACTTGGTTCAAACGATCAAAAAACGACGCCATGTTCGCCGATTTTGCAATCCAGAATACATCGCGAGGCATGGCGGGTTTTTGGTTTCTTTGTTCAGTCTAAAAATCCCCACTTGTCGAAACTCAAAAACATTGGGGGAGTTTTGTTGCAGACAACTAACGTACTTCTGAATGCGCAAGAAATTTATTGCTCGTGTAGGATATTTTATCACAAAGCTTCGATAAAGCTCTGCTGTTTCGCGTTTTCAAATTGATTTTGAAACGTCTTTCGAGTCGTTTTCATGATCACCCAACTTACCGACATTTAGTTTAATTTTTGTAACTAATGCTTTGCGATGGAGAATACAGTGAATTAGAGTGTACACTCGTTTCATCATTTAAATCACACCCGTCTGTGAGCCTCGCCCAGCTGCGGCACCATCCGTTACAGATTTACACTTTGAACAATCTAAACCAGGAGTCTCAAACTCAATTGCTCCGAGGGCTAACTGAGGACTTATACGGTTATGATTACCCGAGGGCCGCATGATGACGCTGACGGCACAATGGCGGTACCTGAACTTGAACTTACTAGAAACAGCTTTTGCATCTTATTTCCTGCGAAAGGATAGTGAGTTATAGGGAAATCATCTCTACCCTTCTCTTCCTTCGTTTAAAAGGAACATGTTGACTCGTTGGCCGAGAACTTCCAAACACCGGCGAATAAGCTAAATAATTTAAATGTTAATTATTTGAAAATTCCCAAACAACATCGCGGGCCGCCTGTTTGAGACCCCTGATCTGACCTTCTTTTACAAAGGCCTTGGTTTACTTTGTTGAAAATCGCAACAACAGCTGCATTGTCTCCAGGGGCGTAACGAGGTAAGATGGCGCCCGGGGCAAGAAGCAAGTTTGGCGCCTCCATGTTCGATCCTGTGGTCTTTTTGGAAGCAAATGTACTGTATTGAAGAAAGTACTTGTGACATTGTTGCGACTTTTCGTCGCCCCCCGCAGTCATTCGTAGCCCCCCGCAGTTATTCGTAGCCCCCCGCAGTTATTCAGCGTCCGGGGAATTGTGCCCCTCTTGCACTCCTCTCGTTACGCCCCTGATTGTCTCCAACTTGTTGGCAGGATGTCTTGTCAGCTTCTACGCCCGGAAATCTACAGCAAACCATGAGTTGAGGTTCGTTGCCAGCATCAATGCTTTCGTCCGGTTGTAGTTGAAAGAAGAGGCTTTTAATAATTTCTGAATTGTTTTTTTCTTTAAATCTGCTCATGCATCGACACGTCCTCGTTCAATGGTAGGTACGGAAAGAGGAATTTGCTTGATTTTATCAACTTCGCTTGTTCCACCGCGAATTAATTCGGCCGCAGTTTCCAAGCAAGGTAGCGCGAGAAACTGTGCAATCAAAATGTTTTCTGTGCCTACACTCCAAAAACTTGCATTCAGAATAGCAACGATTCACTTCCAAAATCTAAAAAATCCCGACAGGATAGCTCCACCAACGTTTAATTGTTAGCAAAACAGTGTGCACAAGTCAAAGTGCAAAAAAATGTTTCTCGTATCAGTATTTTTCGAATATTTCCCAGTTAGCACTAGTTCACGCGGAGGTCATGCAATGTTTCATTTGTTTCACCAGGCAAGCCATCGAGCTGTTGGAGACGGTGTTCAAGTGCCACTGCGATGTGAAGCTGGTGGAAAGCTTTGCGCAAAGAAAGGTTTGGAGCTTGTTGGAAGCGAGAACGACGGAAGCGCTCGTCGAGGCTCTCAGCGCAATCGCTGGGTACGAAGTGTTGTTGGAAACCTTATTGGTGTTATATTTATTTTTTGCTTTTTGTTGAAGAAAGCGATCTAATACTCAGCGAATTTGAATCTCAAGATTTCCACCGGAAAACTGACCAAAACTACAACCTTTCCAAACGTATTTCAATGGACAAAAAATATGTAAACCAAACGTAACATATCTTAACAAAAAAGTGCATCATGTAAGGGCGTAATTTTAAATGTTCTTTGGCCATAATCTGTCGACTCATTGCAGCTGGTGGTTATTTTATGTTGGCTGTTGAGTTTTGCATGAAGTATCAATTTAATCGAAAATCGCGGTTTTTGCGAGAGCAAACGAAAAAAAGAATGCTTGGCAACTGCGCGCACATATGCTGCGAGCGTTCACCACTGAGAAATACTGGTCTTGACTGGTAAAAAAAAGCGTTATTGCTTTATCCGCAGTTCGTTTTGCAAGCACAGCAGCAAAACTGTTCACAGCCTGGTCTCCAGTCTCAATGCTTTTCTCTCGAGCTTGTATGAGCTGCAGCGCGCAACGGTGGTCGCAGTCTTTTCACAGGTAATCGAAATTTCAGTCGCATGTATAGTATGCCTGAAGAGCACCAAATGAAATGGCACCGCAAAATTGCTACCAGCAAGTTTAAAGAATCCCTGTTCTCGCTTGGTGACACTAGTGAGTTAATGATGTGGTCTGATGACCGACGTGAGAAATAAGTTTGTGTGTTGTCGACTTCTTTGCTTGGGCTCACGACCAATGTTCCCTCTAAGGTGCGCAAATGCGCAGTGAAACCTAAGTCTCGCACACTTGCAACTTTACAAATTTGATATCGTATAGTCTTTTATTGCATGCGGGCCGCAAATAACAACTGGTTGTATCTTAAAATTCCACCTTTATCTTACTATGAGGGATGGAGGCTTTATATTACATCCTACCTTAAGTACGTGCTTACCATGGGGTTTCGTTTTGACCCGATGTTGTATTATAAACTGGGTAACGAAAATTCTGATGCGGACCATATAAAATGTTGTCGTGGGCTGCAGGTCCTCCAACCCTGGTCTATGTGGTCGCCCAATTGCATGCGCAGTGAAACAAACATTTGCTCAGTGTAAAATTTTCTTAAGTTAGAGGTAACACTGCTCACGACGCATACAATTTTGTGCGCAGTTGGTGAAGGAACCAGCTGGCCGCGAGGACGTTTTACTGGAAATAATAATGAACAGCCTACGCAGCAAGCTGATTGACCCTAACCACGTGGTCAGGAAGCTCTGCATCCGGGGTCTTGCCAATGTCGTGTATACCTCGCACGAGCAGGTTGGTTCAATGCGTTTTTGCCATGGCTTGCCGTTATGAGCGTCATTGAAAAAGCGAGTCAAAATGAGACGGCTTGCAGTTGAAGTGTTGTAACGACTACTGTTAGCGTACCATCACTTTTCAAAACAAATTCTCAGAAACACCTTGACGGCCGGTCTACGAATGTATCGTACCTGGAAATCGGCCTAAAACCAGCAGTTTTCGGTTGCCTTACCAACGCCATAGCTCCTCCGCCGATTGCGCTAGAGAGCTGTTCAAACCCTCAAAAGATTCGGCAAGTGCACTCGAAAAATTTTTTTTTTGGTTTGGGGTTGCGGAATTTTGGTGAGTGACATCATACGTGAAGTAGTTTTTGGGCCATTTTGGCTCATGTTGCCTGGCCTAGGGCCCAACCGCTAAGCCAAAGTATTTCGCTGAAGCTTTCATTGGAAACTAGACTCGAGTCCGAGTCTTTTGAGCCTTTGATCGACTTTCTAGCGTTTCTGGTTCAAAAGTTATGATCTAAAAGTGCTTTTCAACCTTTAAAAAGACCGTTCGCACTCTTCTGTTTCACAAAAGTTTCATTCGCACAACAAAATAGCGTTGTTGAAAAATAACCGTAAAATCAGATTAGTCTCTAAGAAACACTTAAGAAATTCAGTTTAACTGATTAAAATAACCGTAAGTATGAAAATATGTTAAAAGTATCAGCATTTATTGATCCAAAACATCCAATGATGACCTGGCTGTTGCTGAAAATTTCTTGAAATTTCAGACCATTAAATCGGCACATGTCTTGTTGCAACGTTACCCTTCAAGAAGACCCCTGGCCTTGATATCAACCAGGGAACTCAACCCTTTTTCGGTCATGGTGGATCTTGCACAAATCTTCGAACGGTTGGATTACCAGGTCTTTGTTAGGGCCACCGAGGGAGAGCTCTTACACAGAATTCAGAGTGTTTTCCATTGCTAAGAAATGCTTATTGACATTGGTCATTGTTTATATTTGTGCCCAAAAGCCCCAGTGGAAGCCGAAAGGATTCAAAATCCACACTTTGTTATGTTGCAACCTCTCCGGTGGTGTTGCGTTGATTATGTGATTCACCACGAACGGGATGTGCGTGAAGAATAAAACCATTATATATGAAGCGCGAGCAAGCAA
>JGI24159J19872_10000125_pt1 | contig 48742 bp, 31 predicted proteins | sample Ectturendosymbi4_FD_19872 | JGI IMG/M metagenome (IMG submission 19872) | reverse complement strand
TTAGATGAGTACTTTTTTCTGTAAAATTAAAAGACTAACTTCTGCTTGATCGCATTTTGCAAAAGTGAGAGATGAACGTGCCTTTACATCGATTTAAAACAAGTTTCCCTATTCCTGGAAAGTGAAAGTGGGGTTTATGAATTCATCTGAAAAGAATTATCACTTTAAGTAACTAATACAGCTAAAGGTCGGAGTCGGGCCGTAGTCGGAGTCGGATAATCGAAATTGCCCAGAGTCGGAGTCGTATGACGGGACTTCCGACTCCACAGCCCTGCAAAATCTTAAACTTAGTCATAGACCTCAATTATTATTCTTTTCTCACCCTAAACCAAACCCTAACCCAACACACTTACCAAAACACGAATCCTTAAGCCCTAATCATCAATTTTCTTAGCGTGTTTGATTTGCAGAATACTGCTCTGTGCATGGGCACATGGCGCGAAGTCAGATATTTCGCAAGTCAGAAATTTCGCTTGACACCGATATTCAAAAATTTTGGAACAGGAGAGGGGCCGGAGTCTGAAAAAGTGACTCCGGCCACCTCTGCTTGCACGTTGCGACTGAAAGTAATCACAGTAAATACTGAATACAGTAGTTGCAGTGATATCAGTGTTGCCAGTTTGGCTCATTTGCTGCTAAATCTAGTCGGATTTTCTCGCTGTCAGCTGTAAAATTATCGATCGAGCAGTTAGCTATTTTTCTAGCAGGATTTCAAAAACCGTTTGGCGTTTGGCAGGTTTGGTGTAGGTTACAAATTCCTGACCACAGATATATTTCAACAGATGCTTTGAGATGATCACGTTTGCACTTCATTCATCAAAAAACACTTTCACTTTGTCTTTATGACTCTTTGAACTGGGTGCGTGAGGTTAAATGCCTACGTAGGCTAGGGCTGCATTCTCTAAAGTTTCAGGGGCTGAAGCTATGCTCAGTCTGTCGCTGAGCATTGGAATTTGTTCTGCTGTAATGAACCCATGCGACCATTTGGAGGAGATTGTAAAGTGCTCCGTGAAAGGTGGAGCTCCATAAATAGCGTAGCTTGTATGCGGAGGTTTGATGACGTAACTAATTCAATTGGAGTCGCGAAAACTGATATTTTCAATTTTGCATGGAACAATGAGAACTAAACAGTAAACGGCAGTAAAAATAATTGTACTGCAAAAGGTGACATTACACTACCGTAAAATAGTTTATTTTGAAGTTTGATAGTTTTGGTTATCTGAGTTTCACAACGATTTGGGGACAAATAAATAGGTTTCAACAGTTGTGAATGTATAAAAGTGAATGTATAAAATTAAGTTACAATGATACAACATTCTTCCTACATTTTTTCTTTTTTTGCTTGTGCAACGCAACTTTTTTCCACTCAGGTTACGTCTGCAAACCTCCACAACCAAAACTCTGCTATTTACGGAGCTCCGCCTTTCACAGGGCACTGATTGTGAATTGTTAAAAAGTGTGAGTCACACAAAAAGGAGGTGAGCTGGAAGAGCTGCACTTAAATGGGCTGAAATAGTGAAAAGTGTGTTGGCCAAGATGAACGTTTTCTGCCCTTGTCTAGTGATAGTGACAAGTTCAAGATTAAAAGTTGATATGTAACTTTATGGCAGTGGCTATAGATACGCCTGTGGATCTTGAAATTTGAAAACATATTCATACGCCACCGGCACCTGTGACATAACAGTAATGCCAGATGAGAGTGCAATAGGCTTGGTAGAAACGAAGTAAACGTAAAAGATAAACCCTAAACCTCACCCTAACCTTCACCCCAACTGTAGTCCTAACCTAATCCTAATGCTAACTAACCTAACGCTAGGCTAACTTAACCTATCCCTAACCTAACCGTAAGCTAACACTAACCTAATGCTAAACTAACACTAACCCGTAAAGGTAACACGTAAGCCTGAAAATAAAAAAAGTAAACAAAAAAAATAAAGTCGCCAAGGTGAGATTCGAACCTAAAACGTTTGGCATAGCAGCTGTGACGCATAACCATTACACCACGAGACACGGCATTTGAATGATAAACTGACCCTTTTATTTGAATTAAGCACTGTTGTATGTGTACATTGCACAAGTAACAAAAATCAGCACGCATTGATGTTATTTAATGGAAATCGATTTCCATTAAATAACATCAATGCGTGCTGATTTTCGTTACTTGTGCAGTGTGCACATACAGTGCTTAAGTTAAAGTTGAAGATATGGGTAGACAAGAATCGCCGCAGTTAATAGAAAGGTAGACACAGGTTGACACTGATGCTCAAGAAACAAGTAGAGCTTCCAAGTATTTTATTTGAATTGCGTCAGGCAGGTGTATCCGTAGTCACTTCATAACTTTATAAGGGTATAATGTAAAGAATGGATGTCCGTCAGTGTGGATATTGTTAACGGATGTGTGATGACGAGATTTTCAAAAACTTATACGTGGTTAACAAAACTTCTTTTTGCTACTTTAATTTAGAAGTAATTGTCGTGACTAAGAGATAAAATAACAGTTTATCATGTTGATAACTTGTTTTGAGATCTTGTATTGGAAAAATCGTGTTTAATTTAAAGTAATTTTTGGTGCTAATATTTTATGTGAAATACTCAATAAGCCACTAATTTTTTTGTGATCTAAATAGAACTTATCAAGACCTTTCAAATGATGTATGGCAGATGTGGATTGGCTTGGTAAAAACAAGTTATAAGCAATCAAAAATGGTGTTACGTGTGAGTGAACACGGGGGTCTTGTAGTTTACCCATGGGTTACACATAGAAACCCATGTCCACTGAACTTGTACTTCCTAAAGTTGGGTGAAATATACCTGGTGCTACAATATATCCAAACCACAAGGTCTGAAAGTTAGTATTAGTCAAGTTATAGATCTATAAAGTCAGACCACCAAATTTTTCATGAATTTTCTGTTTAAGTGAAGACAAAGTGGCTGTCTTTGAACACTCATAACTTTGGTTCTATATGGCCAATTTTGAAAAAAATTGGTATATTTGGAACCAGGGAAAGAAGTTCTACGAGCATATCAAATTTCATAAAAATCTGAGAGGGTGGGTTGCATGACCTGGATCAGTTGACGTGAAATGACCTTTACTTTCTTACTGTGCTGTAGTACAGTAGCATCATGATCAGCAGCATGATTTCACTAATTAAATATTTCTTTGCATTGCAGACTAGCCTGCAGTTCCTAAACATAAATGCATAAGCAAAGCTGATTTAAAAATTTGAAAGTATTTAGTGATAAAGCTCACAAAGAGCTGCATTTGGTTTAGCAATTCATGTATCAATCTCCTTGTTGAGTTGTTCTGGCTTTTGTCATTCTAGAATATCACCCCGAGGTACTTGAACATCTTGATGTGCTGTAGTGGTGTGGTATAGCCACTTACATGCTGAGTACACTGCCTTGGGTTTCTGGTAGACACAATACCTCTGTCTTTTTAGTGTAAATTTTAATTCCTGCTTGGTCACAGCAGAAAGTTGTTCACATGCCTGTTGAAGCCCCCACTCAGAAGATGCCAGTAGTCCCAAATTGCGTAATACAAAATGCAAATATTTGATCCTGTAGCTCCCAACAGTGACACCCTTTAACTTGGCTGTGACTGTCTATCCCAGCTGTGTCTGATCAATGCAGCATTATTGGGTCAAAAATAATGCCACTATCTTTATGAGGGTCACACATTGAATGGCTTTTTTTAGCAAACCAAAGTTTAGTTAGTATTCAATAACTGCAATGATATGACTGTATTTAATCCCTCCCCAGCTGTATAATGCCACAGGCAAGTTTAGTGCCAATGGAACAATAAGGGCAGTTGGAAATCACTAATCAGAATAGCCTTGTTTCTTTTTACCTTTGCTTAGACTTCAACCTCATTTGGTGACACCATGTGTCTGGTGGGACACACATTCATTGATGGTACTCACTCCATTATGGTCCGTGGGTAATTATGTTACTTCTTCACGGTTTGTGTGGATAAACATTGTTTTCTGGCCTTGCTACATGCTTTTGTATTGAAATATTGGTTGCATTGCTCTCTGCATCATAACCCCTGTTGTTACTCACTTCTTTCACCCATGTGCATGCTTCACTTGCTTATCTGTACATACCTGAACTCTTCACCCATTGCTTGCCCACTATCATCTGTGTTATGTTGATGTCTATTGTGTATTTGATTTAACGTTTGTGTTTTGGTAATGTTGTTTTATTTCTTATGTCTTTTGGTTGCCACTCGCATTGGTTAAATCGATATTTTGTCCAATATGCTATATTTGGTCTAATTTTTTCTTCATAATTTGATGTTTGTAACTTTTGTTAGTTTTGCGTGTTTTTTTTTTCTGTCTATACTGTACTTGGTTGTATTTTTGTTGTGTTGTATTCGGTACTGATCCTATGTTTACTTTGCTGTTCCCATCTTGAATACACTGCCATTGTTTGGGGGCTGGGGTTATAATATCAATCTTGTATTTGGTTATGCCTATATGTATATGTGCTTTCATCTTAAACTGGGTTGGTCTTGGTCATGTTTTCCATTTGTTCATTTGTGGCTTGTGATCTCATGCTTGCTTTCCATTTCATCAATTACTATTGCGGTATCATATGTTGTAATATTTAGTGTACTGCTTCATGCCTCACTAATCAGTTTAGTCCACAGGACCATGCAGCAGTTTTCCACCAGACAAGGTGTTAATGACTATGTAGAAATCTGCCAGTATGCAGTACATGATAAATAGGCACTACAGTTCAGTAGCTTAGGCCTAATGACCATTGCATCGAAAATGTTGATTTTAAGATTATCAAAATAAAGGCAGGTTGCCATTGCATTTTCATACACTATAAAATAATGAAACACTTATTGGGCCAGACAAAATCTTAAATTAGGCCACATGCGGGCTGGACATATCTGGTCCATCTAATTCATACATCTTATGAAGTGGAGAGATGACAACAAACACCCTCCTTGTCAGATTTGAATACCCACTGAGTAGTTGTGATTTAACTCCATTGATACTGACAAACAACTTAGAAAGAATTCAATGGCTGGATGGCCAATAACAGGTGGTCATCAACAATGACATACTCCACAACACTCCCTGAATTTTTGTGGACGAACGTGGTTGCATACTTTCTTGATGTCAAGAAAACATGTGTAGACAACATCTTTGTTATACTTCCAAGTTCTTTAAAAAATTTGTTGGAGAGTGAGAATTTGGTTTGTAGTGCTATGGCGAATACAAAAATTGTAGTAGGTATTTTCCAGATTTGATTCAATTACTGTGTAGCAGATTTTTTCAAGGCATTTTGCATATACTTTCTAGGAGGCTAACAAGAGGTGTGCCCCAATAGTTGGTGTATTCATTCCTGTCTCCTTTGTTGTGTGCATGTGATTGATCACCCTAGTTTGCTAATCTTTCAGTGCCCTCCCAGAAAACCAGGCAACAAAAGATAACTGACGAACTATTTGATTCAAAGCTTTGAGCATTTCTGGTCAGGTTTCATTATAACCTTTGGTGTTTGACAGCTAAGATAAGACTTCAGCTGCAGTCAGGGGTGCATCTTGGGGGTCTGTTTGGCTGTCATGACAGACCCTTTTGCACCGCAGGTACTGAGCATTAAAGCCGATAAAATATTAAACGCTCTCACTGCTGGTCTCTAATGCGGGTGTTTTGCAACAGGCAACAGTCTACATTTATCTTGTAACGTTGCATAGTCCTATTACGAAACAACAATGTTACTGCCTTGTCCAAATAGCGCCTGCGCAGTGACATGAAACAATCCACGTTTTTGAACACTTGAAATTGATATTGTGTCGAATGCATGTGTTTCTGAATTTCATCCTCTGGAAGTGGCGGCTGTAATGCTGTCAGAATCTTATACACTGCCATGCACACGCAGGAGCTGTTTTGTAATATTTCTGTTCATGGTGAGAGAACAGTCTTCAATCATGATCGTTTCGTTTTGCAGTTTCGAGCTAATTTTATCTGCTGTTTACACCTAGGTTATGACAAAATTGAGTAAGTTTAAACCGGATTGCACCAACTGTTACTTAGTTGTTTATTAAATCACAATGGAAGGGTAAAAGCCAATTTTCTACGCACAGTGAATGTAATAGTGGCAGACCCTGCAGGACGCAGTCATAGGTCTCCTGTACTGTTTTTTTCACGTTGAAATCTCATTCTGAATGCATACTTGCTTGTGTATACGGATCTGCTAATAAACAAAAACAACTATGAGAGTTTCATTTAGTCATGTTTCACATGCAGTCTGCACATTTGCTTAAGTTGACAGTTCGTCTGACTCTACAGTTTGTTCCTGTTTCCCCTTTGAGTGTTCGCTTAGGCCAGACCCGTATCCTAGGTCTAAAGGTTTGGGGGGCACAAAACATTTTTAGGAGGTCAAGACTTAAGTTTTTACTATATTTTTTGATAAAAAAATCTTGGCAAAACACTTTGGTGTAGCACAAAAAAATTAGGGGGTTTGTCCCTGAATGCCCCCCATGGCTACAGGTCTGATTGCGATTTTCCAGATACATTGCCAAACCGACAATATTTAATGAAACAAAGTTGTTCGGATAAACGAGGTCTGACTGTAGTTACTGTATTTTCGGGACCATAAGGTGCACCGGATTATAAGTCACAGTATCAAAAATTGAATGCTAGCTGTTCTTTTTCCATACATAAAGCGCACCGGATTATAAGGCTCATTAAATGAAGCAAAACTTAGATAAGTCGAATGGTATTCAACTCTTTCCCAATAACTCCCGAGTGCCGGAGTTGCCCAGGTGCCTGAGTCGCCACTGGGACTTCTTAATCTGTCACACATGCCTAATGCGCTAGACGCGAATATAATAAAATAACAGCACCAATGTTGTGTGGACACTCTAATACAATCATTTTGTTTTTTGGCAGTCCATAGGAACAATTACGATAATATCAATTATCAGTTTATAATGGTCTGGAACAAACTCAAATATGCATAAAGATGAATTCATGGTTACTGCTGTTAAATGGCAAGCAGGTTGGCATAATGACATCTTATTAGATAATTGCTCTGACTGCATTTTTTAAAGTAAAATATTTTTAAAAATTAAGAACTGAATCCTTGTGGTCAATTGTTACTGAGAAAACAAAGTGTACTGTGCAAGATTACTACTGAATAAATTTTGCTTTTTAGGTAAAAAGGCTACAGTCGATTCAAAGTGATTTTCCTTGCAAAATTATGTTGCTAAGGACCACAGATTTTCAAGATATGAATGGGCTTTTTTAATTAATAGTTTTTGCAATGCCTTGTCGCCTATTGTCCTGGTTTTATTAAAAGATGTTTAAAAAATGTTATGGTATCATTTGCAAGTAGTAGGAAACACTTCTCACGAGAATGAAATCTTGTTATTTCTTTGAACTAACAATTTCATTACTGCACCACATGGATCTACATCAGCTATGTCAAACTGAAATTGCGTATTGATCCAAAAATGATGTCACTGCCTTGACTGTGGCCGCACAATGAATGACATTTTAATGAGGGCCTCACATTGAATGACTTTGATCTTAGCAAACTGAATTTAGTTTAAGCTAATATACTGAAAGCAATTGAATCCTAGCAGCAATGGTAACAGTTGTTTGCCACATTTAACCACTCTGTAAGTGTGATTTCACATGCAAGTTTAGTGCCAATCGAACAAGGGTAGAAATCAGTAAACTAGTGAAAAGTTTTGCACCAAGGTGTCAGTGGACATATAGCAATTTCCCAACATGGTGTATAGATGTGATAAAGTGGCAGTGAGGGCCGCCTGCATCAAACATGTCAAATTTAAGATTATCAAAATTATGAAGACAGGTTGTCAGTATGTAGGTTACTTATACACAACAATGAAAATCTAAACTGGGTCGTACAAAACCTTCGATGCAGCCTGCCTTGTCTTTCTTTTAAAAGGTGACTGAAAAACTGCATAATCACTTCAGTTCTGCAACCAAAGTGTTTACTTGCAATGATTTGGACAAATTATTTTGTTTCAAACGGTATCTTTTGTGTTTGTAGTCAGAAAATGTGTCCACTAGTGATTTGAAATCTGACCTTAATGGTTTTGGAGCACAAAAGAACATTGCAGATTCATAAAAATAGGTTATGAGATGTTCACCTACACCTTGGCAGAGTACTAGTTTGGCCTGAATTGTTTGTCAGAATTTGGTAATCACAATGCTTATCTAAGTTTTAATTTTTTTCAAGGTTTGTACTAACACAGGAAATTTATTGATGTTGTAATGCCTTCAAGAAATACTTGGTTTATGATTGTATAGTTTTGTCTGTTTTTGACACAGCTTGATATGCAGTAATCCCTTTGTGTGATTGTTTTATCCCTAAAGAAAATGTGTTTTTTGGTGGTTTAAAGTTTAAGTGAAATGCTGAAAAGTGCATCATTGAAAAATAAGCTTTTTAGATTTAGTTTTCATCTTTGGTTTGTTTAAAAAAAAATTATATGCAATGCACCATTGTGGAGTACAGCTTTTTGGACTATTATGGTTACTTGGATTTGGAGCTAGCCAGCATTCATCCCTTGAAAGTGATCGATGTCAACCAATAACTTTGGCAATATGTAAAAATATTAGTAAGTATGGTGTGAATTGAAGTGGCAATGTGAAATCAAATGATTTTTGTGGCACACAATGATGTTGCATTTATTTTAAACCTTTATCTCCTGCGTAAGCCACAAGGAAAGCAAAGCCACTATAGTAGATCGGACTTTGTTTAGTCACAACTTCTTATTCAATAGAGCTAGAAAGCAGTTTATCACCTTTATAAATGTAGGAAGTCCCCTAGATTTGACTTTTTAAAATCTGGACATGTTTGGGTTTGAATTTTTTTGGAGGTGATGTCATGAGCAGGTAGGGGTCAAGGGATTTTTGCATGACACTATCAGAGCCTGAGGAAAAAATTAAAGGGGCAATTTTTTAATGTTTTCTAGGCAAAAAAATAAAATAGGTGATAAATCCTCATCCTTAGTGCCCTTGATTGACCTTCTAGCATTAATGGTTGGCAAATAATGGCCAGAAAACATAATTAATTAGTCCTCTTACAAATCTCTAGGTAGGGCATCAGTTAATAAATGTGTGTTTTTTTCAAAATTTCCAATTTTCAATGCTCTGCTAGTTTCCATTTTTACCTGAAACAAAGCTTTGGTTTCACTACTAAATTTTGTCTTGACTATAAAGTAGTCTTTTAGCAGTTCAGTTTATTATTCACTTATGTGTAGTAGTAGTTAGATTTTTTTTATGCATGTAATTTTGTCAGTGATATTAAGTGTGATTTTGGAATGAAATTTGCTTGCATCTTATTGTGACATGGTTTGTACTTTTAGGTTTGTTCAAGGTTATTTGCTGTTTACATACTGTGTTATGGTTGTGGTGTTAATCCTTATTTCCTGTATGTGTTTGTTTTATTATTGTGCTTAGTTGCAGCTTGCTTGAATGCAAATTTGTTTTAATACCCGATTTTAAGGCTCCATTCAGCTGGTAATTATAATAGTTTTAGGCATACCAGTTTCTTTTTATTGCATATTTGGCCACTTTGTTTTGGTAATTTTTAGCATCGTGTTTTTTTTCTTTGACTTTACATAGTACATAATTTTACTTTTTTTGTTTTCAGGATATAATCGGACTATATTTCCAAACATTCTTGGGCAAAGTGATCAAGAGGAAGCAAATGTTGATGCTAACCAGTATGCCTTACTCCCAAAGGTGTCAAAATTGTTTTCTGTTTTCTTTAAGTGGCTTAGATCGTTTCTAGACTTGTGTTAGTTCCACAATGTGCTTTTTGTAAAGAAAAGTTCTGTTTTCTTGTGCATATGTAACTGTGTTGTTTGATATAAATGATTGCTTTGTTTAGGATGTGTTATGTTGTTTGCTTTAAATATATAGCTGGAATCTGCATTTAATGTGTGTGTAGTTTGTAAATATTGTGTATTTTGTTTTTCTGTACTATTGTTGTCATGTAGCAAACTATTGTTGTCTGTGTGACTACAGACTAGCACAATTTGGCTTTAAATCAATTTTAGTGACACTGCTTAACCCATTTGCATTACTTCTGTTTATGATACATCACTTCAGGAAACCTTTATTTGGAATATTGCTTTATTTTGTTAAACTTAGGTGTAAAAGAGATACAGTGCCATGGAAATATTGATTACAGTTTTATGACTTTTGCCCCACTCAGTATTCTTCAAATGGCATAAATGCCACTGGAAATTTCTAATGTCGTGACNGGTTTTAATATCCTGGCTTTAATGTTTTGTTTAAAGGGGGTTAATAAAATTGTTGCTTTTAAGGTAGATNTTGCTTTGTGTGCTTGCGAAATTACGAATGTCTTTCTAACATCAGAATACTTTTCTCATTTACTCAGCCTAACACTGAAGACATTAATGCTCTTTGTTTTCATGTTGTACTTTTCACCAATTGTTGTGTATCAATAAGGAACTAGTGGAACTCCAGTCTGGGTTTGCATTATTCCTTTGGTCAACTATTTTCCAAATTTCTAAAGTTTTTAATTAACAATTTTCAAACCCAACTTAATCGAGCAGTTTGCACATTGCAAATAACAAAATGTTATTTTTTGATTAGACACAAAATATATTGCAAAACACTTTTTTTTAGCATAAGTGGATATTGATTATTTGTTTTCCATCAAGTACAAATTAGATCTTTCAATGATTTAATTATTTTTATTGCCAAGATAGTTGTTACCTACTTACTAGTGATTAATTTTTACAGTGTTTTAGAGTTTGTGTTTTTTTATTTGGAGTTGATTTTGTTTTTTGGATTATTTGTTTCCTGATAATAATAATGCATTTTCAAGCAGTTTCAATCTTCATCATATATGCTTTAATTACTGTCACCTCTCAATGCTTGAACCTTGACAGCATTATTATTAGATTATGTAAAAGTGTGTATTTTATTTTTTTGTTATACTTGGTGAAATTGCTATAGCTTTGAATTTCATAGAAGGCAGGTGTTATTTTCCAGTCATTCATTTTGCTTGTTACTTAAAATACATGTCATTTTCTTTCTACTCAAATACATATCATTACCTGTGTATGCTTACAGTGCAGCATAGCACAGTGAATTAAGTAATCTTATTTTTATCAAGAACAACAGGGAGATGTAGTACAGAGAAACTGTAGCAGAAAGAAAGTTTTTGTGTAAGACATTGTGTTTGAAAATCATGTACCAAATGCCTTGCATTAGGTTTTTGAAAGTAGTTGGCTGTATTGATTTTTTTAAGGTGGTTCATTATATTGAATTTTTGCAAGTAGTGGTTGCATTGAATTTTTGAAAATGGGTGATTGAAATCAAACTGTTCAGCAAAATAGAAAAGTGGTGCAGAGACATGAAAAAGAGGCAAAGACCAAGGTTGTCTGCGCAACAGTAAAGGTATGACCCATCTAGCAAATATCAAGCTACGCAACTATCCATCCTACTCTTGAAATGGTTTGAAGTGAACATTGGGCAGCAAATTTTGAGCAGTAACCTTTGGTGATTACTAACCATAAACCTCACAAGGATTGTTGTTGACAGTCGTGGTACATGCAGTAGTCAGACGTTACTCCAGAGATCTCTATTGGTGAGACTTGATTGACCAAAATAGTGCCTTACTGAAGTAACAATTTAGATAGAAGAGGTGAAATACTGTGAAATAAGTTTTTTGCATTTCACAGATAATAGACAACACTTTGAGAGCCGTCATACCTAGATTTCGGCCTAAAACCAGCAGTTTTTGGTTGCCTTACTAACGCAATAGCTCCTCTGCTGATTGTGCTAGTGAGCTGTTCAAGGGCTCAAACGGATCGGCCTGTCTTCTAGTCTGCACTCGAAACAAAATTTTTTGGTTGGGGGTTGCGGATTTTTTGTGAGTGATGTCATAAATGAAGTAGTTTTTGGGTCATTTTGGCTCGTGTTACTTGGCCTAGGGCCCAACCACTAGGCCCAAGTATTTCGCTTAAGTTTTCATTGGAAACTAGGCTCGAGTCTGAGTCTTTTGAGCCTTTGATCGACTTTGTAGCGTTTNTGGTTCAAAAGTTACGATCTAAAATAANCAAACTAATTAATTATCTAATTGGGTAATTAGTCAAATGTTTTTATTACTTTAGACCATAACTTCTGAACCCGAAGCCTTAGCAAGTCATCCAAAGTATCAAAAGACTCGGGTTGTAGCCCAGTTTCCAATAAAAACTTCAGAGAAATAGTCCCATCTAACGGTTGGCGCCCAGGGCCGGGTAAAGTAGGCCAAGGTGGCCTAAAAGTCCTCCACTTATGACGTCACTCACAAAAAATCTGAACCCCCCAGCACAAATTCTTTCGAGTGTAGACTAGAAGACTTGTCGCATCTTTTGAGCCTTTTACCAGGTCTGTAGCGCTGACCAGACCGGAGAAATTCCTGCGCAAAGCCACGTGCATTTCGGTGTTTTTTTCTCGAAAATCCCCGAAAGTGGCCAGATGCCAAAGTTTTAATGCAAGAAGCTATGACATCAAATAAATGGTCAAGGTTAACTTGTCTTCAGAATACACACAATATACTGAGTTCAATTTTAAAATATGGTCCTACTGCAATATTTTTATTTTGCACTTCTAATGCTTTTTAGCATCAACCTTTTAACTGTTGTTTGCAGGCTGGATGTAATAGGACTCTTCCACTTTTCCTATGTAGCATATTTGTGCCCATGTGCTCTCCGGTTGGTAAAGCTTTTCCACCATGTCGACATTTATGTGAGCAAGCAAAAGCTGAATGCAGGCACCTTATGGATGAGTAAGTTCTAATTTATATACAGGTCCAACAAAGCTTATGTTTGTGCAAGAAGATATATTCTTATGTTATGCCAGATTTCTCCTATAATTAGGTGAAGTCTGTGGTTACTTACTGGTTGGACCTGTTTTTTCTATTGGAGACATTTTGGTCATTTGTTTCATAATAGCCTTAAAACTTGCTGAAACAGTATTGACTAGCCTATAATTTCAGACACTATGACCGATTTGACTTTATTTTTTTTTTGGTTGTTTAAAAAAAATTGGCCTATGACTGAAAATAAACTAGGATTGGACACAATGTAATGTAGATACTTTTCCCAATCTTAGTGTTTTCTTGTTGAGTTTCATGTAGTCAAGTGAGTTACTAGTGCCAGAATAGAGAAAAACAAGCTTTTAGTATTAAATGTTCACTTCATGAATTGAATCATTTTCATGACATAATTTTATTAATTTAGTTCCTAATTTATCATTAGGTTTTGCTGTGAAACAACACAAATGGATATAAAAAAGGTTGGGATGAAGGGATTTTAGGTTATTATGAAAGAAATGGCACACTCGGTACTGCCATTTGCTCCTTATCATTTTATTTGCAAAGAAACGTGCAGTTGTGCAAGAATTTGTGCTAGATTTAGTGCAAAGTTAGCTTAATATGTTGTTTACTTGTGAAAGGTGTATGCAGTCATAAATGGCTGTTTTCCATTATTCTATAATTCATCGAAAATTGCAAACTGAGCAAGTGATATTGAAATAAGATTTATAGATGCTATTGTGTTTTGTGGTGAAAGAATAAAATATATGTACAAGAACACCATGTTGCTTTGTGCAACAACTTATTTTATGCACAGTGCAAAGGTTTTCTGTACACTACTCAAGCACTGCTATATTAATTGTTGATTTGGCTTAATTGTGTATATCCACCACAGGATTGCTGTTTTTTGTCATTGCAAACACACATGTGGTACGAATAAGCACTAACAGCTAGTCAAGAACAATAGGGAGATGTGGTACAAAGAAACTATAGCAGATAGGTGTGTGATTTCTGTGAAGGTTTGCATGCTTGCTGCTTGTGCTCTCCAATCGCAATATTACGAGCCACATCCTGAAGCAGTTAATTACATCCTGTACTGTTTGCATTGTGCTTTTTTTATTCATTACAAACAAAAAGAGAAGCAATTTTCATCAAGGTTATGCTGATGCGGAGAAAATGGCCATGGTGCTTGCACTAGTATTGCATTTTTTGAGTGACTATAGGCCTACTGCACATTTTGGCAGTTTGCTGCAAAAGCGTGTGGACTTTGGTAATGTTTGGGATTGACAACCCTTGTAAAACTTGCTTGGGTTGTTTCAGGTGTGGAATTTGAATTTTCTTGCGTGAGCTACTTAATACACTTACATTGACGACTGAATTTTGTTTGATGTTTACAGATCTCATGCACAGGCTTTGAAGTGTTCAATAACAAGCATTTGGTTGTGTTATGGGTCTTAGTTCTGCTGCAACATATGAGACAGTTTGCCTCAAAAATCCTGAATTTTAGGTTGGATCAATTTACTTAGGAGACCCTTTGGAAAGTAAACCATACTCTTCTGTCTTAGTTCCAGATGTAAAAAACAATCTGGGCAAATGCTTTCTTAGTTTGCCACATCTCATTTACTCATTAAACAATTACTTTTGATATGCTTCAGTGAAAAAAATCTAATTTGATGAAAATGTTCTTACAAAAAATGTTTTCTTCAAAAAAATCTTTCTGCATTCATGGCCTTAGCAGGTTTGGCATAATAACTTCGGAGTGCTATTTTTGTGAAATCTAGAGTTTTTCCCTTTCCACTTTGTTGACATGGTCAGTCATCAAATCAAGTTCATCATTCATTCACCATGTCGCATTGTGAAATATAAGCAAAGCTTGTAAAAGGTTTGCTGTTAGTCTAATGTAGAAGCTAATTTCCAGATTCAATATTCCGTGGCCTCCAAAATGGAATTGCGGACAATTTCCAAGAAATGAAAACTCTGATTTGTGCTTCGGACCTCCCGATGTTGGCGCGGCGCATCCCGTTTCACTACCACCTACTGTCGGCTGTCGACCTAGAGCTGGTTTCACTTGTCCGGCTCACATGTCTGTTCCTGGGGAAAAAGAAATGAGTAGGTGGAAGTATTGCGTGAAAGATCACTGTCTGAATCATAATTGAGAACATTGCCGAGTGTAATTCATTTAAGTCTGTTTGACAGGACCAGCCGCGTAAAATTGTGCGTTTTTGCAAAAGTTTTTCTTCTGCTTCTTTTCTTACTTGTCAAATAGGTTAAAGTTTCGTTGAATTGTTGGCTTTGTATACACACCTGTGTGATTTAGTGCACCTGTAGGAAAATTACCTTAAAATGACCTTCTGTTTTGTACGTTCTTTTTTTGCATCAGTAACGCTGCTACTGCGTCTCTAAGGTGATAGAAGACTGCACGTTTAGACTACCAGCGAGGTGGCAGCGAGGGACTAAGAACAGCTCATGCCCATATTTGCGCCGACGGTAGCTTTTTCGAAATGTAGTTGTTGCATTAGCAAACAACAGAGCAAGCACTTCTCTTGCTTATCTGCAGCTTGTAGTGTTTGTTGTAGCAAAACGCCATCTCATTTTTCCTTGGAAATACCCACGCGGCGAGTCTTGGGTGGCATGGCAGAGTTGCTTGAATCGTTCTGTTGGCAATTTATTTTTCAGACTATTACTTCATGGGCGAAGTAGATTGCGGTGCTCCGTGCGACGAAGAAAAGCTTTTGTTTTGGAACAAGTAAGTGGCAACGGTTGGCAGTTCGTTATTGCAGCGAGTCGGCTGCTATCAAATAACGGTGGCAGATTTTACGACAAGAAAAATTGAAATACGGTATTCAGTCTTATCCGACTTGCTATTCTGTGTCAAATTGTCATCTGGTTATTTGCAAGTAATATAAAGGTCCGATAACTCTCCCGTCGAACTTAGCTCGTATGTGGTTGATGACGCTCAGCCCTCTGTTCGCTTGCACCGTTTGCAGACTGTTTAAACTTTACTGTGAATTTAAATCGAACCTTTGCTTGAAAAGTCGGCTTTTGACCATAACAAATGAAAATGAGCGTTTGGAAACCTTTGCTGACGAAAGTCTCTGCAGTCAAATCTCAATACCCGATCAAATGTAACTTGTTTGCGGCTGCGTTGACAAGCGGCGAGCGTATTCGTGTCACCAACTCATTCGCCAATTACAGACACTGTGGGCAGGTCAAATACAAATAATGGCTGTCTTATCGCAAATATTTGCCTTTGCAGAGAACAAAGACGTTTCGCCAGCCTCTGGATCGGGTGCTGGTCCTTCCTGTGCGTCCTTTCCACTTTGTTCACCGTGCTTACTTACCTCATAGACATGCCACGCTTTCTTTACCCCGAACGCCCGATCGTGTTCCTATCCGGTGAGTCAGTTGCACTTGTAATTTAAATAGTCAGGCCTCGTGTACAGCTTTCGTTCACTATTGTTGCTTGCTGTGTTGGCCATGATAGTTAAATATATGTTTCTGATTGTCTGTTCCCCAGACTGCAAGCCCATGAGGTTCCGGTGTGTTAAGTTCGCCTCAGCACATTACATTTCATTTCGCCAGAGATCCGGCCAGTTAGTAAACCTGGTGGTCATCGACTGCTAAAGCAATGTAACAGTATTGATATTATTTATGTCAGACAGCAACACACTCAAGTTATTGGGGGTTCGAGTAACTGCAATATATTTGAACTTCTTGCAAGGTAATTGTCGTTAAAATTGCATCGGAAACATTTTCCAGGCGTGTAATTGGCGATTGAAAAAGGTGACTGACTCCGTTACTGGCTCTGACTTGGCAGAAACCAGCGTGTCGTTGCATCTCTTGAACGTGAGCTACGTTGCACACGGAGAGTTATAAATTGATTACGGCCACTTCAGTTTCCAAGTATACTAGACGTTTTACACTAAAGAATCGGATGAATTGCCAAAGGCTTTCATTTCGTTTCTTGCGATTTTAGTGTTGTACTGTGTAAACACGCACTGAAAAGGACTGGTGTTAAGAAGTAGTGTTTTTTTCATTCCGGTGTGCCGGGTTCTCTTTAAAAATATGATCAATAATTACCACTGGCAACAAACAGGCCACTTTGTCCTACTTCAATTATTCTAATGTTTGTGTATCTTTTGGTCCATTTACGAAACTCTGCAAACTGTCTTGGCTGCGAGGGTGGATATTGATAGTAGCTTTAAGTGTGGCCCTATTTCACTGAAATGTTGCTGATCTCGCGAGGTATATCAGAATGCGTGTACCTTAAATATTGAGTGATTCTTTTTGTGCATCGGCCCAAGCAGGGTGCTTGGGTGACAACTCGTTTGTCTGTTGAAAACGTCTTTTTTTTCATCCGTTTGACTTACCTGTGCACACGAGAACTGATTTCCTAAACAAAAACACAGTAGTAGGTTCTGTTTTTTCCTACTCTTGTCAAATTGTGTATAGCAGCTTGATGTGTAAGTGCAAAAAAGTTTTTTTGTGCGTAGTGTCAGAGAACTATTTGCTTTGCGGCGCGACTCGACTCATCCGAACCAGTTGCTTGTCAGTAGTTGCCGATTGTCAACAGCGAGTGATGTGCCAGCTGCAGGAGTGCCAACTTTCGCGACTTTAGCTGCAAAACCGTGGTCTCAGAGCGTAGACTCAAGTAGCTTGACTCATGGGAAAGGATTACTTTTCAACATATTCCCTAGCGGCCTGAAAACCGAAACGAGTTATTTACGTGCTTCACCAACGTTTCATTTATCGTCACACTTTAATCGAACGAACGCTAATTGTAACAGAGCGTTTCTTGCAGTTGCTTGAGTGCCTGCAAGTGTTCTGTCCGCAACGTAACGGCATTCGCTGCAAATGTCGAGTTGTTGACACTTCCATGCCGTGGATTCGGTCAGCGCAGACTGAAACTTTTCGAAAAACGTGTTTATCTTTGATTGAAGGCAGTGGGTTGTGTGTTGATGGCTGTAGGTGCGTAGTCAGTAAAGCCTAACAATACTGGCACAATGCGACAAGCACGGCTGACTTCAATGTAAAAGGCTTCCGTACCGGAAACGAAAACTATCTTTCTGCTTGATCGAATTGCTCCGTAAAAACACAGCGGGTTGGCGAGAACAGGATGCGCGACAAAGTTTGTAAAAGTCTGCAGTTTCAAGACTGAGGTGCCCACGGCTAGTTTCGTAAACAGCCATCACGTGTGCGTCTGCTCGAAATGCTGCGCAAGTTTTTTAAAGTGTTGAACGAGGAACTTACACGTGATGACTTAGTGTTACAAGTCCTCGATGTACCGCGTCGTTACTGTCCTTTTAGTTGCTTAAATCTGATGACATTTGCGTTTATTGTCAGAAGTCATCAAATCCCCTACAGCTTGCTCATGCTTGTTGTGCGATCTAATCGCGGATACACCTGTCTGTTGATATAACCGGGCAGTCCGAAATTTCCGCCATCGTGTAGTTGACTTCGGTGGTATGGAAAGAATTTCTTTCCGTCGTTTCTGCGTCATGAAGTTTGCTTGCATTGCATACCGGGATGGTAATTAAGCGATCGGCTTGATAGCTTTACCAGCGTTACTACGTTGTGCAATGCTGTGAATTGTGACGCTGATGTGTTGGATTGTGCAGTAAATCATTTTGAATCCTACGCTTGTGGCAATCGTCATATCGGACGTGTCTCGACAGATTGCCCATACTATGTCTTGTTAGTTTCCTGATCAAGGATTTCCTCAACAGGGTGTTTCATTGCTAACCGTCGAGGATGAATATTTCAGTCGTGTTTACTGCCGTGGCGACTTTTAATGGAGTGCTGATTGAGCGAAGTCACACTTGCTCTATCCCTCGCTGTCATTATTTCATGCGCAAGATTACGACTCCGTCAACAAACAGCACCGCACGCCATTTTCATATTTTATTTCATGTGCTAGAAATAGTTCGAGTAGCCATTTTAACACTGGAAGTAACATGGAGATGCAACACAGAAATCAAGTTAGATTTCGTAAACGTTTGCGTCAGCACGCGTGTTGCTTCCAATCTCAACTCTGTGTACTGTCTGTCGACTTCCTTATAAATCCGGCCGGAGGAAACGGACTGTGTTGCTTATCTCATCCCTCATCACCGATCCACAGTGTTGCGGCGAAGGCTTACACCAGATCGTGGCGATAATTAAACACGGCCGTCAGTGTGTTATGCCTCCAAGGCGCGTTTCTTCCGCGTCGTAGTTTGTGACCTTGCCCAGCGATCCGCGAAACTGTTTGTTCAGCAGCATGTTTTTGCTTTTCGGCGATACTTATGCCATGAATGGTCAATCCTAAATTTGAGGTCAATCTTCAGTGCTAGGTAGCTAAGTAGGCAGCAATTTTTAAAAATCTTCTTTTCGCTTATTTTTGCGATGGATGAATAATTTTCTCTGACACAGACATTCAGATGAACGTGAGCTTTCCACTGGCTTTAGCACGTTCCCTGAAATGTACATTCAGTTACATCATTCTTGAACATTTGCAACTGCATTTTACTCGGCTAGTTTTGTGTTACAAAGAACCAATGCCTGTCTGCTGTATTTGGGAAATATCAAAACTAATAGCAAAAGGAATGACTGCCAGTTATTTCTTATAAAAAACAAAACTCCTTTGTAAAAACAAAAGCTCCACGCTTCGTGCTGTGGTTTTTCCATAATTAGTTTTTATTTTCCCTCTATGGCGTCATCTATTTGCGCGTTGTAATGCTTGTCACGATACATTGTTTATGTCGATCCTCTTCGTCGTCAGCCCTAGTTTACATTATTTGGTGTTGTTTGATATTTTTCGATAAAGCAATAACATAGATGGTTGTGCGGCGCCCAACCTTTCGTTGACACTGTGGTGGGGAATGTTTGTTAACGAACCAACCATCACATAATCAACAATGAAGGAGCGAACAAATCTGATTAGAAGGTGAATATATCGCTGGCAAGTGACGGCTTGCGGGATAGCGACAGGGTTTGCGGGTGTCGTGTATGTAGCTGATGAGAAACGACTCGCTATGAACAAGCAAGATTCAAGTGCATGTGTGTGACAGGTGTCCTTCCTTGTGGTTGAATGAAGACTTGGGTGTTTCGAAATTCAGAGCAACGCAACTGTGCAACAAGTGTAGCGAATCCCATATCGCTCAGCACTTGGGCCCTAAGTTGCTTGGAACGTTTGGCGAAAACTCTGAAAAAGTTCTTTTTGTGTGGCATTTCACTTACCAGTATTTCGGTTGACGGGACGCTTGTTACAGACATGAGATTTCGCGGTGTTGTGTTGATAGAAACATTTCTAAAAAGCCAGGCGCACGACACTAATTTCTGACTAGGACCGCGTTTGAGATTGGCACATTGTACAAACCATGGTGTACGTCATGGCGGCGAATTCCACCCGTCCGTCTTAGTGGTATCGGCGATATTTTATGTTTTTTTGTAGACGTTTTTACGTTCACGTTTGTTAATCGTTCAATTTATTGATCATCTCTGCAAGTGAAGACAAACACGAGCTGAAGTAAAGAAATTCCTGTTAATTCTCGAACTCCCACCGGCTGCAAATATCCCGTTATGCGCACGTCGCTCAAGCGCCATGTTGTTGCTGGCACTTGACATCAAGCATTGATTGCAAAACCAAGCATTTGCGCCATGGCACTTGGTTCTATCGCTGCTTATCGATGGCGTTTGTTGCCCGCACACTTGCGCTTACGTTTCCATTGCAATGTTGGCAGTCAGCAAATGGACAGTATCGCCTTTTCCATGTTAGCCACAATCTGCGGCTTGTCCGCTTGGCGAATGGAATCTGTCACTCACGCGCAGGTCGGTTCGACTCGTCCTGAGACTGATGCTGCGGCGCGCTCGGTCAAACGTGTCATGTTTGCCTTTGGCCTGCACCCTTTGAGAATTCAGTGAGCGGCAGCGCAAAGCACACATACAGAGACTTCTTTCTAACTAAATTTGCTGTAAAGAAGTAAATTTGCAGGCCCTGTGGTGTGTTTGGATCGCAGTAGTTATAGCATGTTCGCGTTGCCAGCGTCATCCCTTTCTCGACTTATGTCGACAGTGGCGGAAATGCCGCATTCTGTCATGTCATTAATATTTGCCCGGGCAGCAGCTTCATCCTGAACTTGGCGTGGGAGGGTTTTTGCCGCACCATCCGCCCGCTTGGCATCGTATTAATTCTTCGGGCCCTTACTGTTGACAGTCAAACCACTGCTGGAGATTAGTGTTGTGCATGCTCCCAACCGACAAGAGCGGTAACTAAATCTGATCGGATGACATCACACGTCTTCGGTTTGGTATTTGCGGGCGAAAAAGCGAATCTCCAAAAAAGATCGGATGTGCAGAATGGCCCGGCTTCATTAGTTGTGACGGACTACTCATTATTGAACAATGAAACAATTCTTCGACTGAGGCAAGTGCGCAAAGTTCATTTGTGCTTTTTCTCTCATCGTGCATTTATGGAAATAGCGGCCGTGAAGTGAACGTTCGTTTAAAAAACTTCCGATGGGTTTTATTGAGGACGCCGTCATAGAGGCACGTTTTGTGACGAACGCTGAAAGGCCTTGTCTTGTCTTTCTAGGCGGCCTTGGTTTCAACGGTCGGCTTGCGACCGCCACGAATGTTGCGTGGATCGGATTGAAGGTTTTACTGAGTTGTAAAACTGTAGATTGGCAATGTGACTATTGTTCGTACGCTTCAGTTGAAGCTTGTCAGTTTTCTTGCGGCTTGCTGAAGACGCGTATGACACAGACTTGGTTCAAAACAATGACACCATCTTTCTTCAAACATTCACGAGAATCATGTCTGAGTATGCTTTTTCAAATTATCCACTCGGCCGTTCGTGATCAAAACAAATCTACGTCGTGACTTCGCGGAATCCCGACTTGAAAAATGGTAGGTTTTGTCGTTACTTGGCTGTGAGCCCCAACGGGCGGTTGTAATTGCCTTTTCTCATCGCGAACTTACCACGTAAAGAGTTTTGCACACGGTGCTTGTCAGGAGATGATTGGCACATCGCGTATTTAAAAGTAGCCTTGAATTAAATCAATTTCTAAGCAGAGACGCGGCGTTTCCGACGAAGCGAAGCTGCAACTGCACGCGCTTCATTGCAGCGCGACTGATGCAACGCGCTGGTATTTGTACGGAGCCTTAAGTGGAAGTTTAGCAGAAAGCGGATTAAAGACGTTTCTGCCGATGCGCGCCCGAAAATGTGTCCGTCGATCGATCGCCACGAGTAGATCATTGCGCTTAATGCGATGAAGCGGACGTTTCTTTTGTTATCTTCTGCTGCACGATCGCAGCGCATCTTATCGAACATTTATTTTCTCGCAATCGGGCGTTTTTTCGCTGTTGTGCCTAGTAACGATTAAAATTGTCTGCATGCTCCACGCATCTCATCAAGACGGCGTAAGCGCGAATCGGCATCCAAAGCGATCGCTGTTTGTGTGCGTGTCTTTTCGAACAGGTCTGAATCGTCAAAGCGAGAATTACATTTGTTCTGCGCTTTGCGCTTTGTCTCCATAAATGGTATTCTCACTACATTGCCCAGCTAAACCGATCATTGCATTAAAGAAATTTCGCAAAAACAGGCTTTGGGATCTTTCAGATTTTATGAAGAAATTTTGGTTGTTGTTAAAGACTATTTGACTGTTGTTTTCGTTACAAAATGTAGCAATATTTGTATGTTGTGGTCTTGGTTGTCGTTGTGCGTATGACTTGGTCAAATTCGGCTTTGTGAATGCCCGCCGTGGCGGAAAACTAAGGAAAAAAAATTTTTTTCCTAACGAAAAAATGCTTGTTTGGCAGTTTATTTTCATGGATACAGAATGAAAACTACTCTTTTGAATTGACTTGCGTGGAGAAGTGATGAATTCAGTGGTTTTCAGTGGTGTTTGGCGAAAATTTTTGGTCAAAGGACACCCGTTTGTCGCTTTGCAGGCGCCATCTCGGTTCCTTAATTCGCCATAGCGGCTCGGCTTCAAGCAACGGTTAACAGTGTCAACAGTAGCCACGGAGGTTCAATCGCTTGTGCGGTGCCGTCTTGCAGCGAAACCCATATTTTTCACAGGATAGCAGCTCCTTTCAAACTCATATCGCGTGCAAAGTTGCTACCGAACCTTGACTGCAGACCGCACTTTGTTGCAGTCGGGTCATGGGTCTGGCACGGTTGCGGCCTGCGGCGCGCAAACACGCATCTGTGATAACTGCGCCGCTTTTGCAGCTGATTTTTCGAGATCGTCTTGTAATGATTCTTTAACTTGAAGACGTTAATACTGGTCAATACTGTGTCCCCTCGTCCTACGTGTTTCAGCCGCGGTGGCTATTCTACTTGTGAAGTACAGAGATGAGTGTTGTTCCATAATGAGAAAATTCCCGCTTATTATTCTGGCTGCGTTTGTAAATCAATCGCTTCAAACGCTGGTTAGTTTTCAGTGATTGAGTCATACCTTGCTTTCCAACACAGCCCCGAAGAAATTTTATTTGCCAAAGGAAAGCTGCGTGATGCTGGAAGCGTGCTTGCTCGCGACGGGGGTTTCAAGTACAGCATTGCGCAATGTTATCGTTGTTGGTTGTAACATGTACACCAGTCTTTTTAAGGTGTTTTAGGGACCCGATTCGGGTCCCTAGAATCAGGGAAAATTATCATCGCGGTCCTTAGAATCAGAGAAAAACGGGTCCTTAGAATCAGAGAAATCAGGTTCCTACAGGTCCATACCTGGCACCTAACATTTTCCTTAAAAAAAAAACCCTGATGCATACAGTAGGTGAGTGGTGGTCTCTATAGCGACTTTTTCACTATGTACGTGTGTACTCATTTGTGGTGGTCTAGTTTTCTTTCTCGCTGTCAAGATTCGTTTTTGCAACATCCGAGGCATGTTGGCTCTGTAGGTTGGCATGTTTGTTTCACGCAAGTGACATCAAAACATTCCACCGCGGACACTTGCGTTGTCTACCAATTGCCAAGCGAAATACTGCTGCAACTTTGCAAAGGTTCTTGGCAAATTTTTTGTATTTCAGGGATAATGGCAACAAATCACACGTTGTTCATGACAAGCGCTTTTCCGAAAGCTATCGCATACCGAGCGTTTTCGGCTAATGTGTGCATGCTTCATCTCATTCTGCTTTTAGTTCGGAGTAAACTGCCTGGTTTGGAGTGTTGTGTTTGGAAATTTGCTATCGGCGTCAGTTCTGACAATGGTAGTGACGCTGAGCCGCCGAGAAGCTTCCGTTTCATTGTTGGTCTTGTTCGCGTCGCTGCACACGAGCAACGCGTTGTCGGGCCTGCTGTCCTGGTAGAGTTGCCCCCCCTGAGAGTTTAGATGTTTGACGCAGCAGTTCATTTTGCACATATACCGACGACTGCAGGTGAGTCACGCCCAATTTACTCTCGCAAAGTGTTTACCTGATTTGTTTTTAAGCCCACGAATTGCTCCTTGTGATGCTTAGCCGAATAAGGTAACAGTAACTTTGCACCTTTGTGAAGCAAATTTCCGCTTGATTTGATCAGGGCACACCCGACGGGCCACGCTTACGATGTTCACCAACGAAGCAGTTCATTGTCAGTGATGTCACGCTTGTATTAGCTTTGTCGTATGACCCACAGTGAAATTGGGTTAATTTGACATCGTTTTTAAATTTTGATCAGGGTTACGCGCGCTCATTTATCGGAAGTGGTTGTGAACATTTTAGAAAACACTTTTTCTGTTTGGTTGTGTTCGGCATTTCTTGATTCGATCTGATTCGCGAAGTGTGCGTTTGAGGTTGGTAGAAGTTTTTGCGGGGCCAATTTTATAACGAGTTCGTCCATCACGTGGCGGGAAGCTGCTCCTGCTGGGCTCATTGCCTGCACGGCATTCCAAGACTGCGTGGTCAATCGCACCGCGTTGACACCAGTAGAATGTGTTGACTTGTCATCACGCTAGCGCTGAAAGTTTTTCTGGCGCTTGCCATGCTCACTGACTCCAGCTGAAGCGGTTTATTGCGTTAGCATGAAGAATTCGTTCGATTCAATGCGAGTTGTTGCGTTTTGTACTGTGCGCTTGTTGCAGCACATTCATCTTCCAATCAGACATGTTTTCGCTGCCAGTTAAAAACACAACGAAGCTCATGTTTTCGCTGCCAGTTAAAAACACAACGAACGCTTCAGCTTTTGTATCTTTTGCGTTATTTGTCAAGGTTTAGTAGTGCGTCTTGCTTCTAGGCTTTTGTTACGAACTTTGTTTTACGTTGATTGGATCACACACTGACGAATGGAGTTGCAATCTGCTTAGTCACAATCGTTAGGTTTACTCTGGGGAACTATCTTGAGGTGGTTTGAGCCGATAACCGTTTTATCATAATCTTCTTCACGTCGTCGGCTTATTCAGATTAACGGTTTCGTGTCTTTTTTCTTATGTGCTGCGCTCCTGTCAGTCTCCGGCAGGCCTGAGATCGAACAAACCGCCGTGTGATGTTAAGCTCGCATTTTTTTTTCTTTTGTTGTTCAACGTTTTTCCAAAGTGTCGCGGGCCGGTGCTTATTGGCTTTGGCAACGCACTGTGCTCCGCGAAGCTCGCCGCGCCTCTTAAGCGTCTTGCGGAGCTCTTCTTAATCAGCGTTCGCCGGTATTTCGGCGATCAAGCTCATTGTGCCTCAGCGCTGCTTCAAAGCGTCCCGCTGCGAGATCTTCTTATCCTTTCTGCTGCTCGTCGTTGCTCGTTTTTGAGCGCTGTGCACTGTCGTTTCAGCCACAACAAATCTACCATATTGAATTAAAGCTCTCTTTCGCTGTTATCCAGCGTTGCTTTGAAAGGGTTTGCTTCTTGCCCGAACATTTTGGCGGCTGGTAATTGCACCCCTAGGTGAAATGATCGCTGCTAGCAGTAATTGTGCCATTGATTCTTCAAGGAGCTGGTTATTATTACGTATTAGAGTTAAAATTATGACGTGTTTCAGTCAATTACTGAGTCGATCGTTGGATTTTGAATCTTCTTCATGACGACCTGCGCTGGCTTGATTAAGTACTGAAAATCAATCTGGTATCAATAATAACGCCATAGAATTTTGTTAAAACAACAGCGGTATAATTCTGTGCGGCGTCGCAAGAGGAGCAAGTCACGTGGTTGTAAGTCGTATTTGCGTTGTTCTCAATTCTTAAGAACTGCGTTGAGGCGTAACTGCGATTTGAAGAAAAAGCGAAAGTCACCTGTAAACTTACAGTAAATTAGGAAAGCTCGATGAGCTAGGTTTGTTTACGGTCAATGCTATTACGGCAAGTTTTAATACTATTATGGGACGGATGACCGGAATGCACCACCAAAAAAATACAGTCACTGAGGTCTTACTAAGGTCTGTCTGAGGAACTCTCAGGTTTGGAGAAGAAACATTTCCAGTCAACCAGTTTCTTTTCTCTAGTCCCACCCTTTGGCGTGGACGTATTTTGAGATTGAAGTTTCCAATGCAAAATCATTAAGACAATTTGCGAATGCGCAGATCACATTCAGTGTTATAGTTTTGTCGATTTGCTTTAATTTGCAGTTATTCCTGTGAACATGGTCACTTGGATCCATGCGATTGTAGTTGACTGGTCGTTCTTAAGCTACCGTAATATCCTTCCCAGCCACGAGAAAACGATGTTTATTACTTAACAGTGCGTTGTTTTCACTCTCCAGGTTGCTATCTGATGGTGTCCGTTGCTTACGTCTCTGGTTTTTTCCTGAAAGACAACGTGGCCTGCAAACAATTCCACAGCGACTACTGTCCAATCGAGAAACCCTTGAGTGAATGTCCCAAGGTATGAACCTGCAGTTCGTTTGGCTTATCGCTGTAGTTGCAACCGAAGAAAGTCGAATCCTGGAACACGTGATATGCCGAGGAAACGACCGAGGTCTTTGTTTGCAGCTCCTTGCTGCAAATGCCTACTTTTGACATTAATCACTAATCGTGGACAAGTTTGAAATGGTTGCAACGTCGTTAACGATTTGCCGGAGTTAACCGTCAATCTGTTTTGATCTATTTTTGAAGAAGCTTGCTGCTGTGAACTGTGCTAGTTGACGTCTGCAGTTACAACGGCAAACCAAATGCAGGCTGGTGCCGCGCGCTTTCAGAAACCACGGTACACGTGGAACGTTACGAAAAACGTTAAACTAGAACTTGTTGTGGTTTATGGAAGTCGATTTTCAAGGTGTTTTATGGTAGCCCGCACGCTTTTATGCCTGCTCTACACAATAGACGAGTGGTGGTCTCTTGGATTGAAGTTTCCCATTTCGTTTCTAGGTTGTGACTCAAGGTGCCAGGGAAGCGGGCTGCACAGTGCTTTTCATGATGGTTTATTTCTTCAGCATGGCCAGTTCAATATGGTGAGGCGTTTCTCAATGCGTTCGTACGATTGTTCAAAGGCTTTTGTGCGCAGAGGTTCAGATAAACGCTTAAAACCCTGTAAAAGTCTCACGCCCAACTATATTGTTTCTAACGCAAAACATTGAATAAGATTTGTTTCCTTTCAATGCTTTGTTGCATTTTATGTGGCGACAGATTATTTTGTTTGGATGAAGTCAGGGCTTGTCACAGTTGCGAGAAATGTTGGTATTTTTTAAAAGTTGCGTGGAATGGTTATCACGTCATTCTGTCTGTATAGGCTATAGTGACCGACTGGGGCAACAAAATCGGCCGTGGCCTGAGGTTATGCAGCTTACCAACGATTAACATCATGATATACATCAGAATAAAAACGCATGAACAAATAAAACAATAGATCTTGTCGTCTGGCAACGCTTCTTTTAAAAAAAAAACAGTTGATCCACAAAAGCAACCAAACATTTTCTCGATGTCTCAAACAAAACACGAAAAGATAGAATAATTATTAAAGTGGTAAATGCTCAAAAGTACGAGGTGCTTCGCGAACTGTTTGTAGCCTGCATAAATCGCTGTAGTTTTCAAAACATAAGCAAATTGAAAAAAGAAAAGCATTACTGTAGGCAAACTGTAATTTAAATAAGACTTGTCATTTATTAAAGCCAAGCACGTTCAGTAGCGTTTCCAATCAGCTTGGCTCGTGTCTGTTGTTATCGTCTACTCATGCTCAGTACGGATATCGGATGTTGTCATTCATTTTGTTCAGTAATTAAACGAAAAATAGCGCTAACAACCTGTTTTTAGCGTTCAAACAGTATTTGAAGGCTGGTTTCAAGATGGTAGCAGTTACTTGAAAAGAGCAAGCTTGTTTTGTCAGCGCACTGATGCAGGTTGGAGTAAGGACTAGGCAGTTACCCAAGTTGACAAAACGAAACAAAAAATAAGTCATGCGAGTATTGACTTTTGGTTGTGGAAAACATTTGTACACTTGGCTGCAGTTCTTTAATAGTCACTGTCAGGAAAAATGAAGAAACTTTGCTACGGGCGACGCAGCAAAAATAAAGTCAAACACGGCTTCGTTGTCGCGTTATAAATCTTGCGACAGACATTTGGCAGAAGACATAAATTTTTGATCTGAGCAACTTTCGAAATGAATTTTCTGTCAATGTTTTTTTTGAAGTTTGGACTTTGCAAAAGATGCAGCGTGATGCGAACAAACTCTTCTATATTTACACGTTGAGACCGAAAAGTTTTTTTCAATTAAATCCCAATACTCAAAATAAGAAGTCAAACAAGCACTGATGTCATATCCAGTCATGCGACTCCTGCCATCACGGTCGTTGCCGGCGCTCTCCAATCAGATACGCCACATCGCTTCTCTCAGAGCCAGTTGATCGATATACCGGCCACTCCATTTGAAGACTGGGACTAGTGTGCTGATATAATACGAGACGTGGCTCCTATCAATGTCAAGTTTCGTTAAATGGTTTTTGGCAAGAAACGTCGACGCGACTAAGAAGGGATATCAAATTATCCTTTTTCCTGTCAAGCATTAAANCGCAGGCACTCGGATCGTCAGGATTTTGTCTCAGTTACCATTCTTTATCATATGTGATCAACTTCAGGCGTTTGAAGTTACAAATGACTTCAGCAATGACTCAGACTCCTTTAATTTCGTTCATTCGTCACATCTGTGGCCGATCACGTGACTCAACTCTTTGCCAACCGATGCCAGTGTTTGGCTTGATTGCACTCATCGGCTTGATCCCTGATAAAGTCGCACTTTTAATTGTTGACGCCTAGTGCGTTAGGTCATGCCAGGCTGAAATACAAACCTGCTGAGCTTAATATGTTAATCTGCCACGATCCAGTTCTTTGTCTTTTCGTTTTTTGCTTGTTTATAGAATTTTTTTCCTTTTGAAACTTTTTCTTATATACAAATAAGATGCAACATTCGGCGGCGCTCCAGTGTTTTTTCGGAAGGTAAAAGTTTTATTTTTATCCCTCTTGTGCTGAGAGAAGTGTGGCGTAGCACTAGCAAGCAGATATATCAGGCCTGCACAATTCAGAAAGCTCCGCAAAATTTCGTTTTGTTGTAGTTCGAAAAAATTCTGGAACGACAATTAATTATATATCCGAAGACGGGGTCGGGCTGTCGCAACATTTTCTTCAATCGCTAAAGCTCTCGCGGGCCGCATGTTGTGCAGGCCTGAGATATACGACAGATGATTCCGGAGTGTCATGCCTGGGAAGCGCATCTCACGTCGATGCACCGCTGGCTATGCGCAGTGTGCACAGAACGTAATGCCTCAAGAGTCATTTTGATACACTTTCTCCTGACTAAAAAGTTTCATGTAAGAAGCGTCAACAACAAAGCTATGAAAGCATCTTAACTCCTTCGCTCCAAGGCGCATGGGTCTGACACGACGGCGCTGTAGGTTTTAAAAGTTGTAGCGAGGTTCTAATGTCTTAAATGACAATTTACTTCGGCAAAGTACGATGTCCACTACGACGCGGGATCCCGTGTGTGATTTGGTTTTAAAAATCTTACATTAAATATATAAGCGTTCGAGATGCGTGGTAGATGGCTTGTTTGATTTTTTACGCTTGTTTTCAGTTAGTTTCTCTCTTTCTTGCAGGTGGGTGGTGCTGACTGTTACGTGGTTCCTGGCAGCCGGCTTGAAGTGGGGCAACGAAGCTATCGAACAGAAGAGTCCGTACTTCCACGGCGTGGCCTGGTCCATCCCCGCCGCGCTGACAATTGCTGTCCTGATAACCTCGAAGATCGAAGGCGATGTCCTCAGCGGGGTAGGCGCACACGTCCCAGTGTCATCTGCGCTGCACGTCGATCGCTTCGTAAACGTTTGAAATTTAGCGCTGTTTCGTCAGTTCGCAGCTTTCGCTTCGCTGCTGAAGGTGTGCTACAAATTTCAAGTGCAGATTTCCTGAAGAGGATCAAGTGGCGTGATTGGAACTAGCCTCCACATAGGCGTGAAGGGTTTGAATCCATCAGCGAATTTTTTAAATCGGAAATCGAATTCCCGTAACAATACGCATGTTCAGTCTTACAATCTTGTTCAAATAGAATCTTATTCAAAAATTCAAATGATTCTATTTGAATAGGATTGTAAGACTGAAGATGCGTTTTGTTAGGTGAATTCGATTTCCTGTTAAAATTGGCTGATGGATTGAAACCCTTCACCTGTGTGAAGACTAGTTACTCGAATATAGATACAGTATATGCAAGCTGGAATCATCGCAATAAGATGAAAGCAAAGTCCAGTCGGCTGATTCCTCGAAAGTTTGCAGGAAACGTCAAGCTTTTAATGGTGAATTGGTGGTTTTGTAGGCGAACTTTTGGGATGTGCCTTCCATGTTTGCTGGACGTCTGAGGGTTCTGGGTTTGGTGCTTTTATTCTTGGATAACTACTCGTTTGAGCCCTTTTGCCACCGGTTTGCGGACAGAACTGAAAAACAAATGCTAGCTTTGCCGCTGTCTGTTTCAAGTACTCAAACTACTTTGTCACAAGGTAACTGGCGTTGTTGAGCTGGTCCTTGGGTTCATCAACAGACTTGCTTTGAGCGAAAGCATGAAAGCACTTCCAGACGACTTAAGAAAATGATTTTGCTGTGATGTTCATACCGACCTACAAAAGTAGACAGAGAAATTACGTGCATACAATACATCAACGTTCGCCAGAGCGCAAGATTGGCTGGCAACGCTTGGTTGCTGTCTTACTTCGCAGCAGCTTGTGTTGGGTCTGCCAAATATTTTCTCTTTTTTTGACTGATTGGAATGAGCCCAACCAAAATCCGCGTTGCTTTTTGAAGCGTCGCCACGCATCCATCCACACGGCCATGTGTGGTTGGAAAAGTGTGCAGGGTTAGAAATCCAACGTGTGCAGGGTTGGAAATCCAACGTGTGCAGGGTTGGAATGCGCCGCAGTTTTATTCTAAGCAGTTTTATCAGAAAGCGGAAAGTGACGCGTATTCGCCTGAGCATTCATCGCCGGTTCTCTGCAATTTGTCAACGCTGCGAAGCGGGCGAAAAGCGGGTGACTTTAACGGACGTGATGAGGGGCCTGGGCCGAAGGGTAATGGGTGGCAGCAAAGCAAGTGGACGCGCTGATCACGATCAGCTGCTGATGGGAATGTTTCTGCCAGACCTGGACATGTCGCGCTCGTCGCGAGCAGCAACGCAGCGCACTAATCGGCGTCGTTTGATCCTCGCCGACCCGTACTCGGTGCCGCGAACAAAAGACCCGCTCGTGTTTCAGCTGCGCGTTTTATTTGTTCAGGTTTGCTTCGTCGGAATGTACAACACGACCCATCTGCTCTGGTTCCTTCTGGTGCCGCTGGCCTCGTTCCTGCTGATCGGGACCGGATTTCTGATCGCCGGATTCATAGCCATGATCAATATCAGGTGCGTGCTTTGCGGATCGCCAAAAGGCTCGCCGTGCTCGCTGTAGTGTTTGGACTGCTTGTTTGCGTCTTAATTCCAGCTGTTGTGCGCAGTTAACGTTTTCTACTTTTTACCAGTCGCGTTGTTTGGCGATGAAAAACTATGCAAGGTTGCCTTCGCTCCTTGCGGGAGTGAAAATCTAAGGGAATTGTATTGGTGATGGGTGCTACGTTTGATATGTGTTGTTTGACGTATTTCGGTAATACAGTACCAGAAACTGGGTCAGCTGATAAGATCCTGCTGTTGTTTTGGCCCCAGGACAATGCTCTTTTTGAATAAGCATTGTATCGTGTAGTTTTTGTTGTACGTGGTACGTATCGTCACTTATATCTTGCATGCTGTAAATTCGTTAGTATTGTACAGAATTCTGGCACAAGTACCTTTGAAAAATAACATTTTTACCCAGGGCTGCAACCAAGGGGGCAACCGGACAATTTCCCTCCCAGATATTTTCAAAAACACGTTTAGTTATTTGGTGCATCAAGTTACAATCATTTTTAAAATATCAGCTGTTTTCGACCCTGTTGTTGCCCGAAGTTTGCATTTAAGAGAGACGGGGCATGCGTTTGACGTTGAAGCGCAAGGACAGTCGAATGCAATGACGAAAACGCATTGAGAAGCTGAACAGGTAGGTTTGGTGCCCAGCAACGAAAAACTTGGATAGCCTTCTGCCTTTGGTGCGCGGGACTTCATGCGCTAACCTGGAATGCAGGAACGTCGTAAAACACGAAGCGGACGACGGGGTGAACCGGGTCGAGAAGCTGGAGCGTCTGATGGTCCGGATCGGCGTGTTCAGTGTGCTTTACACAGTCCCGGCCACGGTCATGGTCGCCTGCTACTTCTACGAGCAGATCAACCGGGACTCGTGGCAGAAAGCGTGGGTCAGCGAGAACTGCAGGTAGGAATCGGAACTAGACGAGAACTTGTTGCTGCTGGTATTGCGCTTTGTGCTATTTCGAGATTTGTTCGGCCTTCTGTTGCAAGCGGTTTGTCACCCCCGTTGGTTACTGTGAGCGCGTTCGTTGGCGTCGGAAAGGGGGGCGGACAGGGAGACCAAAATCCCCCTCGGTTTTGAAGTTTGGTATTTTTCTATTGAATTTTTAGTAGAAAAATGCTTTTCTCTTAATTTCGAGTTGGTGAAACGAAGTTTCGCAATTGTTGCCCCAGAGTTGGAAGAGTGCTTTCGGCCACCACATGGAAAGATCCAGTATTGGTCCTCCCCTGGAAAAAAATCCTTCCGACGCCCATGCACGCGTCACTTGTTAATTTAATGTAGTTACATAATGAGACGCCGAAGGTGGATGAGCATTTGCCATTCGACTTGGTTTACATTTTTTTGGCGTGTTGGACATAGCTCTGTAGATAAGACTGTTTGCAATCGTTGGCCTATCTCTACCAACAGGAAGTTCCTGTTCCTGCATTTTGCTTAGCGTTGGCACTAAGCATAACATTTCATCAAGCCATACTTCGAACTAGGACAAAAAAGTCTTAGACCCAACACACCACAGGGTGTTAGTTGCACACGCAGGCAGCACCGAAGAGGCACGGACACTGAAACAACCATCAGCAATCAGAAATGATTGGAATGTTGTATTTTACGATCCAGATCCAATCCTGAATTTTTAAAACCCAGTACAAGCCCAACCGTAGCCGAAAACGTTTTAGAAATGTAAAGCCCAAGTCAAAACGAAGTCCAAACAACTAACAAAAAAAATTTTAAACAACAAAAATACCGCAATTCCTTTCCATTAATTCAGTCCAAATCCGGTCCTGATCTTAAGTTTTAGAAGCAATTTACAGTCCGGATCCAAAATCAACAAAAATTGCCATAGTCCGGATCCAGCCCAAACCAAGTCCAGTCCACTGCTCATCTCTGCCAGCAACTACTGCATTCGCTCACCGTCATGCAGAGGCGTTACATGGTGGGGGGAAATAGAAATTTGTAAGAGAGCATCAGGCAGTTCAAGTGAGTGGATGAAAACATTGATGAAGATGGACATCGTCGAACAAAAGCATACAGGTTGTTTCTAATCAGGGCGCGAAACGTCCTGACGAAATAGGTAACTTGATGTGAGCGTACAATCATGTTCCTGGAGTTTGTAATACAAATTTCGATAGGCGTTGTTGTGGGCAACACAAAGGCGTTTAATACTAGACAGGTTGTACTTGCACCGCAAGTGGCATGCAACAGGAACCAAACAGTGTTTTCAACTGCAGAAAGAGTACCCAGCAAAGGTGTCTTTGACCTGTTTTTGCTGGACGATAAAGTGATTGCACTTGCCTCTGATTGTGATTGTGATTGTCATTCAGTGACGCATGAAGTAATACACTCAGATACTTGACAAACAAATTTCGCTCTAACGCCATCCGGGGAAACTTCGGGTGTGGCAGATCATCTGTACTTTTCAACGGGAAAACTATACTGCTACAAATGGGAAAACTATACCGACTGTATTGCTACAATTACGAACAATTTCATACTCAGGAGCATAGTAATCACAACAAATATTCAGAAGGCGTTGAAGACCACTGAGGCTAGGCCCAGACACATACCATCAACAGACATTAGCTGATTCGCGACCATGTTTTGCACAGCGCATCACGCTCTGGCTGCCCTGGGCTGGAAATCTATCGATGCAAATAACGAATAGATATGTACTCAGAAGTCTTCTCTGTCTTACCCCGTTGATTACAGTGACAGGCAAATACCCCACTTTACTTCAATGGTTTGATTCCTTTTCCAGCAGTTACGTTACGCTTAATTCGTTTCGTAAACAACAGGTTGTGGTTGGTTCTGGCAAGCGCCTTAATCAACATAAACCGAAAGTTTGAGCTGCTAAAAGCTGCACATTAAATTTTGTAAATATTACTCCGACAAAGTGAATATTACGCGTCGATCTACGCTGCCTGAGCAACTTATAGGACATCTACAGTCATTGTCTGGAAAATCCATCTGACGAAAAATGGTCGTAATTATGGAAACCACCCAAGTAGATAATTTAACGTAGGTTTTTGTGTTATCTCTGACATAATAGTGCAATTGCATAATCCCAAAGCAGGCCTTGGTGGGTCAAGTTTCACCAACGCGTTGCGTGTGGTCCTCTGCTCCATGGCTGTTTGATGAAGTGACCGTTCTGGAACAATGCTTCCTAACTTGTGTTTTCCAGAGGTTATCTAGTCGAACAACCACCGACATTAGGGTTTTCTTTTCAAGGTTTGCTGCTGATAGCTGGAGTGCATTTTAATTTGGAGTTGCGATGAAATATGCTCAAAATGAAAAGCAGAATATATTTGATGTATTGCAATAAACGGGATCTGCTGATTGTACCATTGCCGAATGCTTGGTTTGATCAGCAGATGCAGAGATTGATTGGGTTTGCACGAAACGATTAGTTGCATATACAGAGTGTTGTTTTGCGATTAATTAAAAGCTTACCAGTGGCCATTTTCTATTGTCAGTCAATTGCCGCAGTGTAGTTGGACTCTGCTCTGCGATTTGCATTAAAAGCAGCCTGTGCATGACGACGTTTTTCATTGTATTAGGCAAAGACTAAACTATTTTTGTTAAGTGCACATTTGTACTAATAAGGCGCAGTTGCTTTGGAGGAGTTATTTTTCGACATTTTTAAAGCAAAACCAACCCGCAGTGGGCAGCTGCCCGCCCACCACAACCCTGCTTGCTCAACTACCATCTACAATTCATACCTTGCTGCTTGATGAATGGCCCTTCTGTGTTGAGATGAGTAGCAGCGAGTTTCAGTAGTGAACTGCGAAGCACGGTGGAGCGATTGCTGCGGACGTTGCGTGCGGCAACGTAATCAATCAATCAAGAAAGAATAACCGTCTGTGACGTCGCAGATGTGAAAACGCCAGGAAAACCGCGGCGTATCATTAACATTTCGGCGAGCACCAATCCAATATTGACCGGTACAGTCACCTTGCTTTCGTAAGCAATCAAGTAGGGACGATCCCAGCCAAAAAACAAGTCGAATAAAGCACATAGCGGTGTGCCTTCAAATTCTGCTACATGCGATATTATTTTATTTCACTCAACTTTGAACATGTTTTTGTTTGTTGCAGGAGATTTGCCATTCCTTGCCCGTGTGCTTATGAAGAGCATAAAGGAAGCCAACCCGACTTCATCGTTTTTATTCTCAAGTATTTTATGATGTTAATCGTTGGTGAGCTCTTGTTTTCCTATTTTGCCTTCGTTCGTAAGCTAACTGGTCCACTGTTTGTGAAAGGTCACTCTGTTCTTAGTTTGTCGGCGCTCTGGCTTGAATCAGTAAAACGCCACCCCAACTTTCGCGTTGTTTTTTTTGTCACTGATGATTCTCTGATGTGCCTGACTTTTCGTTAGAACAGTGGTTTTCAACCTTTTGTACCCATTTCAAACTTTTCTGTACCTAGACCCATTATAGCAGCCCACTATAACCCAACGACCCCCATCTCAAACTCGAATGAAGCCAATGTGATGCAGTAGTGTACATAAAATATCTACTCGCAACCCCTCAAAAAATAGTTCACGACCCCTCCGGTGTTGCGACCTCAGGTTGAAAACCACTGCCTCAGAAGAAGTGCTTATGAAACACAAATTTAATTATCGATCACGTTGAACTTAGAGTTCGTCAACCATCACCATGTTGAACGTTCTGCTCTCGCGCTCGGCTTCGTCTGAATGTGACCCGTGAACGAGATTAACTTCGTTTTCATTTTTTGTGCCACCGTTGGTGAGAAATGGATAACTCACAAAAGACGCGGAGTGCTTGAATCGCTACCTGGGCTGTAGAAATTCCCCCGTTCTGTGTGTTATTTTATCTTTACTTATTTTCAATACGCGCTTTACATTTGGCGAAAAGATATGTTAACATCTTGAAATTACCAGCTATGGCGCCATGTGATATATTGTTTCCACAACACTGCACTGCGCGGTGGTGCGACTGTCTTTGGTGACGAACACTCGATGAAGTGAATACACTGGGATGGGCCGTGTGTCGTGCTGGCGACCAAGGCTTGCTTGCAGTCTCATGTTTTTCGAATTTATCGCAACCGAGCCGATGGGCCTCAGTCTGTGCATAGGCGTAGCCAGGGGTTTCAAGGGTCATGGCCCCAAATTTCTAGCATATCTTGTCATTTTGTGCTCTGAGAGGCAGTGTCCCAAACAAAATACTGTTGCTCGTTTAAAGTCAAAGTACTTGGCCCCCCAAAAAATTTTGGGCCGCCTACGCGACTGTGCTTTAAGCATTGTTTGTTAAAACCTGCTCTCGACCTCGGCTGGTCGGGTTGATTTCAGCGAAAATCAAGTGACACCCCTGGACTTATGGCGTAGAAGCATCTTTTGTCGACAAGTTTGACGTTGACATTGCGGTGAGGCAAGGCATTGAATCGCAGCCTTGCATCATTATGAATTAGCCGCGCTGTTAATCTGCGGAACAGCCGTGCGTGTAATTTCTATGGTATTAGCAAATGCGGCCACCTGGTCTCGAACACGCGCCCTATTGAACGTTCACTCGAGTTTTGAAAATGACCGCTGAGCTGAAGTCAAACTGTCTTGCGTTGCGATAGCTTTTTGTTGTTTGCCTTCTTGCTTTAACAACCTGTTTTCCATCAACAGGCATCACATCCGGGTTTTGGATATGGTCCAGCAAGACCGTGGAGTCCTGGGCGAATTTCAAAGACCGCATCTGCTGCTTCGGACGCAGACGTGGCCGCCATTCGAGGGCCGAGTACCAGAAAGGCACCGAGAGCACGCAGGCCTCGTCGCTGTATACTTCATCCGAACCGAGAATGCCGCTGTATTCGCACGTCAACCACGGGATATGATTCTCTATTGACTTTGGGGACGACGACGACGACGTCCCCTCGTGCTCGTGACGTCAGTGCACTTGGCGAACTGCGATTAGGTCGGTACTTTTGCTGGACACGGAAACTGCGAAGAGAAAACAATCGGTGGCTTGGCGTGAGCGGAAACCTTTGTAACATTTTAACCTGGGTTTTGTTGCGTCATACATGGCGTGTTTCGGTTCGGCGAAGGCAACGCAGTGACTTAAAGAAGCCGCATTTTTTAAAATTTCCGTCACGTGCGTCCACATTGTCGAGCCGAACCGGACACCACTGTGACGTCAGCTCCACTGGTGTTCACGGTCACGTGATGCGTTCTTGCACTTCCTGTTGACCTCTCGACTGGTGCTCTGTATTGAAGCGATCATGGTGCTNTTGTGTTAGTTTCAGGGTCATTTAAAAGGTTATCGTGTTACGGCAATAGAATATCGCTATGGTTGATTTTAATGCTGTCTAACTCTTGGCCCAAGCTTTGCTTATTTGCAACCTTTTTATTTTATACAATACTGTATTCCCAGCAAAAGTTGACTGCCCTGCCGATAGTGTTTCTGTGTGTTGCAGCAACGTCTGTGCAATGCTGCTCCGATTACGCGAAAAGTTAATCCTACAAAACTACTTTTCATTGCATCTGAATCCATCCTTGAAAACGTCTGGTGTTTAAAAAAATCCAACCATGGTGGAACTCTTCCGAAAACTGAATGGTACACATAGAAATATTCCGAAAACCAAGCGGTGCACTTTCATTTTTTTAGCCCTTACACATAACATCGCTACGATATTGCCCGATTGCCACCGTATGTCCTCTTGTATGTTTCGCTACGTCGTCGTCTGACAATTGTTCGTTTTTCGTTGAGATTGTGGCGTCGTAGCATTGAGTTACACCAGCGAATCATGCGGGTTTTTTGTAAATCTTTCTGTTTTTCTATATTTCGCTGTTACACTGGCCCACGCCTCTTTTGCACCTCCCCGCTTCCACACACGCAGTCAAGTGTCGCAGTTATTTGTGTTTATCGCTAGGGCTTTGCGTCGCTGTGTTCGTGTGGAAAAAGACAAAATGCTGTTTCAATCAATGGGAAGACCCACACATCTTACTGACTTTGCTGTAGGTTGTTACGCTCGGGTAGGCACCGAGGTAGGGCAGGGTGGTGTCCGAGATGGGGCAGGATGGGCCCAGAGGTGAACCAGGGATGGTCTTGCAGCATTTGTCGAGGTCATGCGAAATGAAACAAATATTCGTCTACGGCTGAAAATTTAGCTTCACTCAAAATTTTGCTCGGGCCACATTGGCGGTTTGATTTTGTTTCGAATAGTGACGTGATATCCGTTTCCGTCGGCAGCTTCACGATCCCCCTCTGGTCATCTCGTGCTGCTGGTTCATGATGCAAACGTAACCACATTGTTGTTTTCTTGCACCCTCGTCTACTTTAAGGTCTGGCAGACCATGGGGTCGTGAGTGCACATTTTGGGGTAGAGCGTATATCAACTATGGATGGTGCAATGGTCGTAAATAAACCGCGGGTGGTTCATAAGTCGCAAATAAACTATAGGTGGTTCTGCGGTCGTAATAAATGATGGGTGGTTCAATGGTCGTAAATAAACAATGGTTGGTTCAATGGTCGTAAATTAACCATGGGTAGTTAAATGGTTGTAAATAAATCATGGATGGTTCTACGGTCGTAAATACTGTAAACCATGAATGGTTCAATGGTTGTAAATAAACAACGGATAGTTCAGTGGGCGCAAATAAGCCATGGATGGTTCAACGGTCGCATCAGGTTCGATCCTTTCCTCGATTTTATGAAAATTCCAGAAGCCAAGAGTAGTTCGTTCTCATGGATGGCGAATCCGATTTGTCGGGCCGTAGAAGGCCTTCGGAGCAATTGTGAACTACTCTACGCGAAAAGCATGCTTGATTTTTCATGTCATGTCAACTGTTGAGAGTGCGAGTACATCTTGTAGTATGCGAATTACTGGTTCGTCCTTCCTAGCTTACCGCAAGCGTTTGTTAATATATTTGTAAACGTTAGCCGTTAAGGTATGGCAATGATACTTATTGAATTGTATTGTTGTTCAGTGCATTATTTGTGTTCTTTGATTGCGTTAAAGTAGATTGTAGGTGCTTCACAGTCGGATCTTCAGATTTTCTCAAAATCACCATAAAAAATCTCGGTTGCTTTTTTCCACTGAGACTTGTTTTGGAATTAAAACCCGCAGATATGTTTCCTTCGCTGTTTTTCAAACAAGCGATCAGTTGAGATTCTGATCTGCTGATGATGACTTACTGCGTCATGATGCGATGCCTACTGGCGACAAGACGTAGTTCATGTCTCGGACAACGCACTCGCTGCTTAAATGTATGGAAAGTAAATCTCACGCTCGCTGCTAATTGCCCCCGTCCCACACATTGTTAGCCAAAGCAGTTATTTATGCCCTCGTTAAGGCCGCGACTCTCGCCCGCTCCTGTAACACAACGAACGATATTTGAAGAGCTAACTTCGGTTTCAGTCATGTGGCAACCCACTCGTACGTTGACGACCGCCTGGAAGCGACGCCTTTTTACTTTTGAACTGAAGTCTCGTTTTCGTCGCAGTGAAGCTTCGCTGTACTGCAGAGCTTGCTCACTGTCACTGTAAACATCGTTTGGCTTTTCGTAAAAGAGACGTCGCGCGTCTTTTCTGAACTCTGAATTTCAGATTGTGATGTGCTGCAACTAACCTGCCTCTCTGCGCTTTCCTCTTTTGCCGTTCGATTTTCTTTTTTTTCAGACGCAGGTGATATTTTGACGTTGGCCGTGTAATAAAGGAATGCCGCTCTTACCATTGTTGCGTAATAGAAATGTCCACGTGGTTACTGCTGACAGACCTTGCAGAGGGGCCGCACCACTTGGTTGACACTGTGCTTACATAACGGACCTGCACTGGACTCTTGTGACACTGATTGTTCTCTGATGGAATCATATAATTCGCTTGATGGCAGTGGTATAACTGACGGGGGTGTCAGGGGGGCGAACCTCCCCCTGGCAAGCTAAATGTAAAAACTGGACCCTCTATAGCTGACATTTTGATACTTCGTATTCTTTTGGTTTTCAGTAGATTGTTGTTTTTATGCGTTTTTCGGTGCGTTTTCTGCTTTTTTAGCTAGTATAGACATCCACCACATACGGAATTACTATCATTTTTCAACTTTTATTCTTTGTGTTGGCCAGTGGTCTTTTACGGTGGCCAGTGGGCCCCCTTCAGACAAGTTTTTTTCCCCCTGCCTCAAACCTTTTGTAACGCCACTGCTTGATGGTGATTATATATTATAGTATTTGCGAGTTGCTGGAGAATGGGCACAGAACGTTTAAGAGACTCCCGCAACCAGGCGTTGAACCAGCCTCACACTGCATTCTTGCTAATATCTAGCCAACAGCTGCTGAAGTGGATTCACTTTTAATGCCCAATTATCTCTGTAGCAGGCCTCATCCTCGAGACACAAACGAAGTGCTGCGTCGGACCCCTGAGAAAGGTCGAAATCTCGTCCAGGGACAACGCAAAAACCAAGGAACCAACTCATAAGTCACGTCACATGCTTCGAAGTATTAGAGATGGCGGTCTTGTAGCTGACTTCGTATCACTGAAACGCTCAATATCGCATAGCGCATTAAGAAAGCTGCTAAAAATTACTCTTGTCATTTTCCAAGTGAAGTGTCATGAGTAAATGCCAAAGTTGCTTTATCCCACTCGCTGATTCCACACTGCAAGTGATGCATCTTACGCAGGGGTGAATTTTTATTTTCGGGGCCCTGGGCTATTTTAAATTGGGTGCCCCTTGAAGGTTTGCGACGACTGATGTCATACAAATCACCACTACACGTGCTCGCTACATTCAATGAACAACTTGTTCCAATTCCTAAACATATTACTTTATTCTGAATTGCCTTAATATGAGGAACCAGAGTCGCGTGAGCTTCCCTCCATACCCACAATTGGGGGCGACGCTGTCACAGGGTACTCAAAATTCAGAGCTTAAGCCCCAAACAAAATTTCAACCCCCTAAATTTAAATATGAAACACTAGAAATTCAATGAAGTTTTTATCAGTCGGTATCCTGTTATATAATTTATAGTCGGAGCAGTACCTGCCGCTGTTACTTGGCATAACATCGCCTGATCAGTGCTGGCGCTACATTTAGGCAAACTAGACGGCTGTCTAGGGCGCTAAGCCAAAGGGGGCGGCAAAAAAGAGTCAAGAAATGTACAATTATGTGGTTCTGAAAGTTACAAACGTCCACCAAGTAAAAGTAAATGAACATTATGAAAGTGAATAGAACACACGTTCACGCAGTTTTTCAGGTTTGCTGCATACGGTGAATACTTTTGTCATTAATTTCAGTGTCATATATTATTCATCTAATTAACTTTTGTAATGTACAAAATCTTCCTTGTTATTTACGCAATGTACAATATGATGATATTTAGAGTAAGGACCTTTGTATAGGACGGGTGGGCGCTTGAAAAGATCTTGCTTAGGGCAGGGTTGCCATGTCTAAGAAGACCTTTCAAGCTAGAAAAATTGCAAAATACCGCTAGAATCCGCTTGAATAAGACCAGTTGTATAGGCCGCTAGACCAATTATCTGCTAGAATCTAGCGGATGTAGGCTGCCAGACCAGTTATTTAGCCGCTAGACAGGAATCCCCGCAAGATCTAGAGGAAAATCCGCTAAATTGGGAACCCTGGCCTAGGGTGCTTACAAGTCTATCAATAACGTGCTATTGTCAGGGCCAGCAGGTCATGCCCTCCTTACTTTATCAACTTCAATTATAATTTTGAGGTTACCATTTCTATTATTTTCATTTCTTGATTTTCCTGGCCCTGCCGCTTTACCAGAGTACCTTCATGTCAAAACCTCCACGAAATCATGTTTCGGCCATCCAGTGCAGTTAGGTTATGAACGCTTTCGAAGCGCCAGTATTATTCGCGTTAAGACTATTTCACCAATGAAATTTTGATTTTAGGACGCATCACCTTTTTTAACCAAACATGTAGATGGCACTGAAGACTTTCTGGTGACGGTTCTGTCGAAATTGTGTCTGCAAATGGAACTAAAAGATAGTGAAGTAAAGAAAACAACAAAAAATTACGACATTTTGTTGCGAAGCTCATTTGGCCTCGGGAGAAATCACCACTGGGGGCCCCTGTAAGCATTTTGGGGGGGAAGATTTGGGCTGCTACGGCACTGTCAGGAAGAAAAACAGTCACAGTGAAACTTACCAAAAAGGCAGCGGTGAATCTGGCCACACTCCCGGATCGTAGCCAGTGCGGGGCCAGTGGTGTCGAGCACCCCATTTCATGTTTGGCCCCCGGTTGCTGCATACATCCAATATTGTATAAAAACGTTGACACCCTTGTGGTTTTTGGCCCCCCTTACTGCGAAATCCTGGCGACGGGCCTGCCACACTCCCATTACGTATTTATTGAGTATCTCACTGGCCTCGTGTAATCTGAGAAATGGATTCAGGCGTTTTGTTCCACGCATAATATGTAACAACCAATTCTCAACGCCAGAAAAAGAGAATGCTCATCGTCATTCACTTCAATTCTTCGCGCTCATTCTTCCATAGAGATCTTTTGTTAGCGGCATTGTAAAAAACGTGCGTTGAACCATAACAAAAAAACAAATATAATGCTTAGAGAAATGCTGGAAATTGTCCTTATTCCCAAAATTTTGGGGCCCCCCGAAATCGGAGGCCCTAGGCTTAAGCCTTTTTAGCCTAATGGTAAATCCGCACCTGATTTTACGTTGACTCGCTCGAAAGACCCAAGTAGATTACAGATATGGTCTCTGAGATATAGATTACGAATCCCCGAACGCACATGCTCCTAACTATTTTGCTTACCGGAAAAAGTCATTTCAAGCATGAAAAATATTTTTTGCATCAAAGCATCGAAATTTTGTCAATATAACTCTTTTCTGGTATTAAATGGGTGTTGTGAACTTCACATTGAATGTCTTTTTATTACTTACAGAAGTTGATTTGTGAACTTTTTTGAAAAATCTACATTTGGGGCATGAACGTACCTTTTCGGGCAAAGCGTTGTAGCGCTTCAGACTTTTGTCCCCTTAATTTGTTTTTTGTTTTTGGACCCCCATATTCTTCAGACGTTTTTGTCCCCAAAGTAGTATTTTTTTCTTTGTTTCTTATTCATTACATAGCAATGTATCTCTGCGACCCGTGGAACAGACACAGTCTCGTAAACCCAAGCCCGTAGCTGGAGGAGAGCGACAGGGTATTATGGTTCCTTGAAGGACACATTAAACTATACAACAAAAGAAGCTAATCGGTTTCAAGGCCGGTGATAGGTGGTTGCCCCCAATCCTGGACTTTGGAGTCCCATTCCTCCAATATAAAATATATTGCATACAACACGTAATATTTATATAATCAAAACGTCGATCTATTTTAACAAACGTTTGTTTCTACAGCTTCAACACTACATATAAAGCATACAGATTTAGCATTTGCTATATTTCAAACTAGGAAAATGACTTTTTCCTAGTTTTAAAATATGCAAAATGTTTTAGTCAACTCAGTCATACCAATATTTTTGCAGTTTCACTTTCAGTAGATATCATTGCCAGATTTGTTAGTCTTTCATCAGTTATAGTTGATCTGTGAAACGTTTTGATTAACTTCAACTTGCTGAAGCTCCGTTGAACAATATCGAGTGCAGCAGTGATTGGCAAACTTTCATCATGATGGCATAGACGTAGCCAGGGGGGTCAAAAGGGCTAGGCCCCCAAAAAAATTTTTAATATACCTTGTCATCTTGTGCTTTGAGAGACGGTGTCCCAAACAACATACTGTTGTTTTTCATATTTTGCTTTTCAAATTGCTTAAATTTGTAATATGTTCCTAACCTATTACAATCTGCTCTTTCATTTGTGCAAACTATTCCATTTGTTTATGTGGCCTATATACTGAAGAAAAAAATGCACTGTAATGTCTTTCCACTGTGGTTTGAGTGATGCAAAAATCTCGGCATCGGTTATGGTCAATGAGAAACGAAAGCATCAGTATCAGCCCAGAATTTTTCTATTGCCCCTAAAGATGTACCAGTGAAAGATACACATGCCCAGGCCCGTCGCCAGGATATAGCAGCAGGGGGGCCAAAAACCAGAAGGTAGGGCCACATTTAAAAAATACTGTATTGGATGTATGCAGCAACCAGGGGGCCAAACGTGAAATGGGGGGGCACAGATTTCAAATGGGGGGGCCAGGCACCACTGGCCCCCCCGCTGGCGACGGCCCTGCTCATGCCTTAGTTAAAGACGGATTACGAGGCATTTCTAATTAGTGGGATAACATTTTGAAACATACCAAACAATGAGCAAAGTAGATCAGTTTTAACGAAGAAAGAACACACGGCGTTGTTTTCAATTAAAGAAAGATCCAAGTATAACAATCACTAACAATTAAACAAAAATCCAAGTATTAAGCACCAAGGCTGACAAAGGTAACATCACCACAGCCTCAGACAAAGAATTTTATGACCACAAGATTAACAAAATGCTGGATGACCAAGAAACTTACAAACATTTTAAAACCAACCAACCCGCACCTACAAGCAAAGCCTGAAGATTTTGGGTGCAAATTTTTGGAATTGGGGGAATTGCTCCCACTGCTCCCTTGGCTACGCGCCCGCTTGATTGCATATTGGAAACTTAATCCCATTCGCTTGTTTGAGTATATGTTTGAATGATGAAAAAGTTTATCAAAAATGAATACTTCAGTGGTGAGCTGGGATTCAAACTGACGATTAGCAATGTGGGAGATTATGATTTTTAACATGAGGTGATTTTTTATTATCTCCATACGCATCACGCATGTTGCTGTTTGGATTACTTGCTTTTGATGTTGGTGTTGGACTCAAAAGTGGACAAATTGTCACAGGGCAGCATACTACAAAACTGTTAGTACAAAAGAATGTGCTTACTATACAGCACAAACCAAAGAGAAGAAAACTCTGCATTTTTAATAGTTTCTTGCGGCACAATCTTGTCTTTTGTTGCACACGCTGATTATTCCATTTGAGCGAGTCTATTTAGTTCAGTACAAACCAAATTTTATGGTGATGATCCACGACAATAACAGCTAAGGATTCGCACACCTCTGGTCAATAAACCAAGTCAATTGAGAAGCAGAGAAGTATTTTCGTTGTTTGACAGTCTGTTCCATACGTCAGACAGTTTTCTCGATGCATCAAATCGGAATTTCTTGAAACGATCCATCTTCTACTTTTGCTTCGACCTTGTGGATTTCAGGCAATTTTTTGGCTTTCTTATATTTTTTCGCCATCCCGACGCAAGCGCAAATCCTCAGGATGAAATACTGTACAAATTCTACCACTGAAAGCAAGCTCATTCCAATCCATAGACCGAGCTGTCCACCTTCAAAAAGCACATATTACACTTATTACTGATTGTCATACCACGTATTCGTAGATCCTGGTCCGGAAGAACTATTTGCTGTCGATTTTCGAGGTTGTTCTATTTTACGCTATGCTCTTTTCACAAAATTGCTCAAAAATCTCTCAACATCATGATAGATGAAAAACAACATCTTTCGTTCACTAATAAATTGTTTTTGGAATTCGATCGGAATTAGTAATGATTACTAGGGCAACCAATGTTTTGACCAAAAAACTAAAAATTTTGACTTTATGATACTTACATATTTTGACTGTATTTTGACCTATCAGTCTCCTGTGTTTGCAACTGAAATGCGGCATACAAAACATGTATTAGAAGTCAAACCAGTATTTAAAAATCTTTATTCTGTTGAAATGAAACAAATTAATCAAAGTATGAAAGACCCATCGAAACTAGAGATTCAATCTGAAAGCGCAAGAGAAATAACCTGAATTCACCAAGAAGGTTCTGCATTGTAATACTTCAACATCAAGCACTGCTTCACATTTTTGCCTTCGAAGTTTCTATGTGCATAATGGATTGAGCATTACCAAAACAAGTACTGTAAGACCATTTCTTGCCTTGCCTAGCCTACTTTTAATATTCAATCGTCCAGCAGTGGGCAAAACATCATTGTTACGTCAGAAGTCGCAAACAAACATTATATTTGAGAATAGTGACTAAACGTGCACCAGCACATCAATATGTGTTGCTGTAGCTTTAATAAAATATCGATAAGAGAAAAATTCTGCTACAAGAAAATTTTGACATAAAGAAAAATTTTGACATTTTTTGATTTACCAGCTTTTGAGTCGCTCATTGTATCAGCGTGAAATTTGGGTTGTGGACGTTTCATAAACTTAAAAAAATGCAGAAAAAAAATTGACGTTATTGACTTTTGGTTGCCCTAACGATTACGCATAAATGAACAAGCATGTTTCAAGCAAACTAATTAAAAAATCAAGAGAATCGATATATACAAGTTTCGCAAGTTAAATTCCGGCTATAAAATCAACCGAGTTACCAATGTTCGAATTCGTCCCAGCCTTTTTACAAAATCGTGAAACTATTTAGAATGCTATCTCTTATAGACTTATACCATGTATGTTGCTGCAGTTCGTTGTTTGGATTTTGATAAAGTGCTTGTGCGATGGTATGAGTTTCCTTTTTGTTCTTATCGTTTGGCTCACTACATCGGCAACAGGAAAACTCGCGCTTTTGATGCAGCCCAGTAACGTTTGATGTCCTGACCGCAAAAGTTTTGCTTTGCTTGTTTTGCGGTTTAACACGTAAACTGTACATGGTAAGCAAAAGTAGAAAAGATAATAAAATGACAATGAATGGGCATATAGTGTGAAATAGTGGTTTACGCGTATTTGTTTCAAGTTAGCGTGAAAGACACAGGTCTAAAATATTTGTTGGGGATATTTTTTTCAGTTAAGTAACATTGGCTTGTGTATCTCCTAAATCGCGTTCCCTTTGCTGAGTTTTCTCCACTAATTGAACAAGATTGGGACGCTAAATAACCAAAGAACAATAATGAACTGCCTCAACTGGATGTTAAAATTCATGATTTAAATCCCTTTAAAAATTTTCCATTATTACTCTGTTTGGAGCGGCTTGCTTTCTTTTGCGTGTCGAATGTGTACACTTCTCCAAAAATTTTATCCCAAAGTGAAGGGCACGGCTGTGTTTTACCTATGGAACTTTGCGAAAAGTTAGAACTTCATTTGCAGTACCTTGAACGTTTGGAAAGTGTCGATTTTAGGTTTGAAGTCGCCTCCTACGGAACAAGTAAACTAATTTTAGGAAGATAATATGTGTATCGTAATTTTGTAGTTTCAAATCACATACTTGGTGAAAAAGTTTTGTGGCTAAGTTCTTGATACTCAGTAACTTTTTCATGGACCAGATTATTAGCTAAATCTGCGTTGGACCAAGATTTTAGCATAAATGCATGCGTTGTTGGTTTTTGGTGTACCCAAACTATGCGGCTTATTTTGTGTAAAAAATTTGCTTTCAAAGAAAATCAAACAATTCAGTTTTTTTGTGTAAAAAGTTTGCTTTCAAACAAAATCAAACAAATCAGCAATCGGCCATATAACTTAATTTTTTTGTCTGGCTTGCTTTAGAAGAAGCAATGAAAAATCAGGCAAGGCGAAACGGGATTCGATTCATACAACACCCGATTGAAAATCACAAAATGATCGTGTTATCGTTACCCCAAGCCTATAAAATGAGGGTCAAACTATACTTGCCTATGTCGCTCATAAGCGATGGTACGTCGACGAGTTTTGATTGCATTTCTTCTGTGTAACCAATGAAGTCAAAAGCTATGTCAATCCCAAGCAAGTTGTCTTTCAGGCAATCCTCAGGATTGTAAGCCGTGCTGTTAATGTAGTCGAACGGGCTACTGTATTGACAATCCACTGTCTGCGGAAAATGCACAAAAGCACCAAAACTTTTTTGTGATTTGTGCAGCCCCAATGTCTTTAACTTTGACTTGCAAGTAGTATATTTCCACTACCACGCTTTGGTTTTGATTATACAGTTGTAAACTTGGACACGTTCTAAAGTTTAAATTGATAAAAGTTTTTGATTCTCAGAACGGTTAGAAGCACATATATTTTAATTGTTGTGGTATGCTCTTGTTCTTCTGGTACCCATCTTTTGATGATATTGAAAAACTAGCAGTTTTATTGATATTTTTATTTCATTAAGTTTTATTGCAATTTTCAAAATATGGGGTAGCTCTTTTTATGAGATCCCGATTAGGCAAACTGGGACATGACCCCTTGGAAAATCCGGAGTGCCTTATCGACAAACCAGCTGACCTATAGTTGCGATCG
>JGI24159J19872_10000124_pt1 | contig 48847 bp, 22 predicted proteins | sample Ectturendosymbi4_FD_19872 | JGI IMG/M metagenome (IMG submission 19872) | reverse complement strand
CAAGCATATCAGACGAAATGATTACACTCTGCTTGGTATTAAAAGCTGTTGTTTAGTCGTCACTATCGCTCTTGCCAGTTACGGAGAAAGAAATTAAACGTATATAAGCAAACAAGACTCTGTTAATACCGCACCACAATGATTTTGAATCAGATTCTGGTACCAAAACTTTTGTATATTCAGCTTTGTTTCATTAGCGCCACATAGTGGCAGTAGATAGCTGCCGCCAGAGATTACCGCAGTGCAAACGTTTTATTTGCTGAACAGTGGCTGCAATCGGCTTACCGCGGTACGAAATGGTGTCTTCTATATTCCGTCGCAGGGTGCCGCACGATCTTTGTCAAAATAAGTGACCACTCAAAATCCTATGCAAGGTCTTGTGAAGATGGCGGCAACTTCCGTTTGCGTGATAAATGTGCAGTCAGAAAAACAATTGTTGGGATAAATTCAAATAGAATACTAACTAAGTTTTACGGTCAAAAACTTTAGTAAAAATATAACTTTTCTAAAAGGCGAAGGTAAATATTTCTTTTCTTCCTTTTCAAATTATCTATTTTGAGTTATATTCAAAACTGGTTACTTGGCCCGATGCCGGCACAGCCTTTTCCGACTTGTGTTCACAGGGCACTAATCGCCAGCATCATTCAAAGCTTTGTGTATCCAATTACTGCAGTTAACGCAAACTAAGCTCAAGAGTTTATTTTTGATCTCTGATTCAGTCTGACCTGTTTAAGTACAGCCTTTTATACATAACAACTGCACCCCTTAATGGACGCGCTTTCATTGATGTCTCCCGGTGTCAAGCGAAATTTTTGGCTTGTGAAATTTCTGACTTCATGCCATGTGTGCATGCACAGAGTAATATTCTAACATATCAAATACGCTGATAAAACTGATGATGAGGGCTTAGGGTTTGGTGTTTAGGTAAGTGTGTCAGGTTAGGGTTAGAAAAATATAAATAATTGAGGTCTAAGACCACGTCTAATATATTTCAGTGGTTATAGTTGTTCCCGTACTGTAGCTTGTTATGGGTATCTGACATCTTTCCAAAAAGTTTTAATTTACACAACACAAATCAAAAACGTAATCGCCAAACTTTATTCCTTTACTCTGAGAAGCAAAATAACTGACAAACAATAATTAATAGGTCGGAAATTTCACAGAGACCAGAAATTTGGCTTGACATCGGGTTGCGTAAGCAATGTAGACGTCTCGGTTACACACCATACTCAAAAAAGCATACGCACAGCTAACTCGCATGATAGTATTATTTTAAGCCCATTTCCGCACTTTCGGGCATCTTAAGTAACCTGCTTGACTATTTGTGACTGGCTTGCAGTGATAGAATCGGTATTATGCTGTCAGGGTCCCGTTTAGGTGGATTTTACTTGTGCTCAAAGATAACAAACAAGCTTTAGCATTAAGGTCTGTTGAATGGAATTAAATGATACTAAACTAAGTGAATAAATCCTAGATGAAACTAAGATGAAACTAAGTAAGGGCACGTGGAATGATTCTAAAGAAGAAATACAGCATTGAGATTAGCTTGTATAAAACACAGGTTTATAAAAACAGTAGCATCAGGGCAAGAATACATTTTAAATATTTCATTTTTGTTCAGGAAAACATAAAAAGGAAAAAACACAAATTTCTAGAAAGCATTACTGCTGAAGCAATCCTACATTTGTCGTAAAATTGCTTCAATCCAGTTCTTATGAGTCATATGATTAAATCCTTAATTTCAACAAGCCTTTTTTATTGAACATAAAAACATAACAAAGAGAAGTGATGAGCCTCAAAATGTAGGATTTTCACTACCTCAATTTTCAAACTGCTTTTCTTAAAGCCTTTGTTTTATAATAATGTCTGGCTCCGAGTGTTAAACCAGGACTTCCTGGCTTGCAGGCGTTAACTATATAACTGGAAAGTTGAATTATATAACTGGAAAGTTGTTAAATTGGGTGAACAGCACGCCTCAAAGCTAAAAACACTACCGATTTTGTAAAAAAAGGTCCATAAAATCTTTATCACTGATATTCTTTGAGAATTCGTGGAATATTAAACCATGGTGTCACATAATGTGTGTTGCACGATAAATTTTGTGTTGTGGACGAACTCAGATTTGACCCAAACTCCACTCTGGCGCTTGTCCTCCTTGGGTTCGGCGCCCGATTGGAAACAATCAGTCCAACCGACACTAGGCCGGCCATGTGTGTTGGGAAGCAAAAAGTGAAATTGCATATGTTATGACGTGGATGGATATGCATACATTAAGAACAAAATCAACAGAAGTTAATAAATTTAAAAAGCCATCATACAGTGATTTCAAGACAATGTTTCATAGAACTTTGTTGTCTATGTAATCTAATCTCACAGTCACTGACGCCTATTTTTATTTCAGTTTCCAGCAAAATATCATTAAAAGTTTGCGGAACCTCGGCTTATTACAAAGATTATGCTAAAAGCGAGGAGTGTCTCACCGAAAAAAATGTTGGATCAGAATTGGTCAATCATCGCAGATAGAAAATTGTTGAAACCAAATAGAAACATAAAAGTTTTAGACAACTGCTGTGCGGGCGAAACAAGATTTTTACAAAAACTGATGGAGAGTGTTTGTCACAAATACTTCGAATATCTTTTAACAGCTTTATTCTATCCATTCGGGTCCTTTCCAACTTGTAATTAGTATGCGCGTTAGAAATAAAAGCATTTCAATTGACTAAAAGGTCTGATCAAGCAAACATGTGAATAGCTACCTATACTTCGATGAAGCTGCCATAATTATGCATATATCAGGCTTCTGTTAGTTCCAAAGTTCATCTGAATAGTGATTTCTTTATGATTTAACACAAAAAGGCTTAGTGCCATCGAAGTGCTCCTGAATAACGATAAATTCAGCTGATTCTCACGTTTTGCGTTGAAATTAGTGCAACTCACTGACAAGCGCTGTCACGCTCCATGTCATTATGATGTCATGAAACACGGTTTGTTATTCCGTCGAACTTTGGTAGACGTGTGGATCATAAAATCTGTGTTTATCTTCTGAAAGCAATTCTGGAAAGAAGATTTCGCTGAGTCCAGCAACTTAAACTAAACTGCTATTCTTATAGATAATCATACAAAGCTTTCTTTAAGTTACAACTGTCTGACTGAGCCACTTTATCTTAAACAGACTATCAGTTCATAAATCACATCTACAACATACTTTGATACCATAAAAATTGTATGAATGATTTCAACGTGAAAGAAGTTAAGTACATGAAAATTAGGGGATAGGGAAGAAAGTCACAGAAATACTAATATTAGCAAAAACAAGGGTATAGTAAAAATATTTGAAACAACAGCTGCACCTTTTAGTCGTACAACATATTTTTTTAAATCAAACCATTATGTAATCTTGTACTGGTCTGATTTGGTAAGTGTTCAAAGTGGTGTCACACGTAGACTGAGCCCTATTTCAAAGTTTTCGTATTAAAACACTTTTTATAATTTGATTGTCATATGGCCAAGCTCATGAGTAACCGCCTCTTCCAATTTTAATGAACATTTTCTTTGTATTAACCTTGCTCTGTATGGTTTGTAAAGTAAAATATTTCCCACAAACTCTTGGAATTAATATCTGACCTCTTAGATGTGCAATGAAGCTCTACGTTTTTTACTTGAGAGATAGAATATCATTTGTTTTAGTTGCAGCAAAATCTGTTTTTGCACACCATGCTCACAGAAAAAAAGAAAAGTCTTTTGCATAGGGAAACCAATAGTCGGACTTAACCACCCGTAAATTTGGTTCACGAATGATTTGTGCCGCTCAAAATCTACCTAGTTCCAGGCTGAGTGGCCAAACTCGTCTACACATCATTGGATTACCTCGCACAGGCAGCAAGTATGTACGTAGCTTGCCGCAAACTGTTTTCCTTTACTCCGGTGGGTAATTCATTCAGTCCAATTCTGTTTGACTTTCACTGGGATAAACGCATACTTCAATCATTTTACTGCTTAAATCGCTGTGAGAGTAGGTGCAGCTTGCAACTAGATTTGAACATTTTTTCAAACCCTGTTGATTAATTAATGTCATTGTTGCAATCATGATAGCGGAACTAATCCGTGGCAAATTAACCAGAGCTGGTTGTCACTCCCGTAGATCATATCATGTCTTTCATTGCACTTAGTGAGCTTTCAATTGTCAGCACACACTTGCGCTATAGAATCAATAATTCGAGCCAAGCCGTGATGCCAAGCAATATCATCACAAGGCCTCGTGTAACAGCTATTTTATGCAGCACCTCCTAGGCCTTGACGTTTGCCTCAGACAGAGCAATGCAATTTTTAAAGGCATTTATTTACTTTTTTGAATAATACATACGGCTATGTTGATCTTTCTATCAAGTTCTGATTAAGAATTAACTTGAAGACACAAGCCTTGGAGCTCCTGGCCTGCATTGCAGACTGATACAGCAGTTCCAAAGCAGGTCTTGTTACGTGATAATCATGTTTATGGAATTGGAAATAGCTGGATGGTCTAGCTAGACTTATTGATACTTTATTGCAAATTGTTTGTTAAACTGTAAACATTTTAAAATGAATGGCTGCTATTGCCAATAAACATGCTAGCATAACCGTATTTTATACTTAAGGCTGGCTTTAGGTTAAAGATATTATAGACATGAAAATAATTTTCTATTTTCCTAAAATGTACAGTAATCACAATCATAAAACAGAAAACTCCTATAAATACACGCACAGAAGATTACCAGCAAATCTTGTCACTGAACGTTGGCAGGTTTATCAGGGGCTTAAATCAAGCATAGTGTTACTATCCGCCATTTTGCAGTATCTGTTTCTTGTATTGATCTTCTGCCTACAACTAAATCAACGAAAGTTTCACGACTGCAGTTACAAAAGTAGTTTGCTATTGATTCACCTGCTATGCTTGCTTTTTGCAGCTTTTTTTCATGGGTTTGACTGTTTGCAACAGAATTTCCAGCTTTTCAATATTCTTCTTGCATATATCTTACAATTTATGAATTATTAACTTATGCAAATAGCTACCAAATCAACCGAAGTCAGATCTATCAAGCATCGATGCCATCACTCTTATGCCTTTTTTATCTTTGTTTATTTAAAGAAGCAATACTATCTACCTTACCTTGCTACAAAATCGGCCTCTGTTTCTCACAAGTTCTAAACACAATAGCAACGGATGTGCATAATGCCATGGTACTCATTGTTTATCTGCTGAAAATAATGATGTCATTTACTTCATGGCAAAATATTCCTGTATCTATCAAGGAGATCTACTTGTTTCGTCTATATTAGGATCAGACGGTGCTAGACTGCTGTCACTGTCGCACAGCTGAAACTCCTCGCGCTTGCGTGGCATTGCGTGTGGCAGAGTTTAGGTTACAAGTGCGCTGTCCATGATGAGACGTGAGTGGTGGAGGTTTTAACCCCTTGTCGACTGACGTTGTTCGCACTTCAAGAAAAATGCTTTCGCTTTATTGCAAAGCCAGTTAAAAAGTATTTGTGACCTTTCGCTTGTTGTGTCAACTGGCGGCAACCAGTGAAGAGGTTTTTAACTCAATTGAAGGTTTTTGGGCTGAAAAAAATCATCGACATGCCACCAAAGATGTACTGTAGTGCATGTGATATTTTTAAGAGTTGAATTACGATTTTCAGCATGCTTTCCTGGTTTCATTTCAATTTGTCTCTTTATGGATTTCTGTTCTCAACAAATAAAAAAGAATCTTTGGAAACTTGTGTCTCAGTACAGTGTTTGTTTGCACAAGGTTGACTTTCAGCTGACAAAGCAATGCTGAGTCATTCAATGTGTGTCAATTTATTGTAAAGTCAACCGTTTCGATTGTATTAGTCTAAATTTCAAGTGGTTTATTAGATGAAATTTCTAATGTATAGGACATGATTTGGAAGCTTTCTGTTACACAGAAGCAAGTTGCAGATGGCCGTGGAAAGTATAAAGCCAAAGGCTGAAAGTATCGATGATTTCTTTCGAACGCTCCGGATAATCACATCCATTCAGATTTTTCTGTTTTTTTATTTGCTTTTATCAGAGGTAACATGAATTAGTACACAAAAATTAGTTCACACAGTAACAGATTTTTCAAGGTCATAGTCAAGAATGTTTTACAGCATTTAACAGCTAGTGAATGCATGAACAAGCTACAGGTGAAGAACAGATTCTGAAATCAACTCTTACATAGCTTTCTCAGCAACTGAAAAGAACTAATGATGAGGATAAATTTCACACATCGAGGAAAAATTCAAGATAGAAGTGAGAAAATAGCTGGTGAATGAAGATGTATACAACGGAATAAATGATTAATGCCTGTTGGAGAAGGTCCCAGACCCACGGAATGTTTAAACACAAGTCACTGCCCAAAATCTCACAAACGTCTGCATTCTTGGAAATGCAATACTAGTATATGCGACTGGCACTGCCATGTGTTGCACATAAACATTTGAAGTAAAATTGTGTGAAGTGAAGTTTGCGTTACCATCGCAGAAGCATATACATAAAAGACTCAAGAAAAATATGTGGTGCGGAAAGCCTTACTTCTAGTATTTGAGAACCAGGACATGCAATGACGTTGATTTCGTATATTTTGTAATCTGATAGGGGAGATTTGATCTGCATAATCAAGTCATTTTATCCATTTACTAGCATTAATTTTTCCTTCTGTGACGGTTTATTTGGCTTCAAATGAACTGAACCTGGAACGAATTGACCTCATCCAGACATATTGGAGGATTAGCTAAAACCACATGACACCAAGTGGAGTTACAACCGCTCACTCTAGTTATTCTTACAGATCCAACTAGGTTTTAAGTTACTAGTTTGTTTAAAGCATATCATGCTCTAAGAATTTTAATGGAAGGAAATCCTGCTCAACAAAAATTCTAAATTCACCATGTTTCACAAGCAGTTAGTTTCAACAAGTCCCAAGATCAATTCAAACAGTACTGACACCTCACTTTCTGCACGAAAGTCTCCAATCGAACTCTAGCATAAGTGAAATTTAGATGTTTGATATGAACCAAATGAAATTGATATATTTTGTGATTTAAGCATAAAAGATGCATTATTAGTCTCGGAATAGGAACGAAATGTCAAATGTATTGAATGAAATTGCTTCAATTTTTAATACTTCGTTCGAATTTCTGGTCTACAAAGGTTCATGGAGTCAAAGTGTCAACATTCTTATAACATTTGCATTTCTAATGAGAGGATATGTCATATGTAATTAGGCTTATTAAAGCGATCTAGAAGCAAACAATAGACTTATAATTTCTCAGCGATGCGGGGTTGTCGAAAGGATTATAGTATTTTGATGACGAGATAAGATCAAGACACAGACATTTATACGAAAATTTCTAACAACTTGACACAAAACAATTTAAGCGACGGTTATAAGTTGAAAAACTGTTTTCTAGCAAACAATTACTCACTGGAACTCATTACATTGGTAAAATGTAGACATAAAACAGAGGTAGGCAAGACACACTGCATTTTTCTATTTCTTTGTTTTGTTCAACTTTTCCCCATGCTGTTAGTTGTTTCATTATTTTACTTGCTTTGGAAACATTTTATTCTTTAAGTGTTTAGTTTGAAATCTTTTTGCAAGGCAGTTTTTTATCTTTGGTAAAGCAGGTTTTATATCAGATAACATAGGTGACGCGTGGACACAACCAAAACAAAAACTATGAAGTGCCCAAAAAAACTTTTTTCATGTACAATAAATGAAGGGTTGGAAAATGTATATAAAGCCAAAGTTCGTTCACCCATGATTTCCTCATTGCGGACAGGTATTTTTGTGAAATTAATGAAAATAAGTTTTACGTGAGACACACATTTTTCTTTAATGCAGTTCTACTATTAGAAAGTAATTGAATGCTGAGGTTATGGTTAGAAGAAGAAGCATTAGACAAGATTATGCATCGAATGATAAATCCGATCTAAAATAATTATTCTCGTGTTTTGTCTCAAAAGCCATTCATTCACAAAACGTGTAATTTGTTCACTCCAAGAAATGAAAGCGACGAATGCAGGTTTTTAATCAAAGTAAATATTTTGAGAAACTTCGCTACAGAAAAGCTGTGTTTATTTGGAGAGTTTAAAGATTACTTCTCAACTACGCTTTTATTGGTTTGTTCGTGTGGTAGACATGAATATGTTTTTTTCATGCTACTATTTGATAAGTTGGTTGTAGCCGCATATTTACGTGCAGACTGTTTCAAATAGAGTTCAGTGCACAAAAGAGACACGCGCCACAATTTAAATCATTTCAAGCAACGAAAGAACAAGTAAAAGCTCGTCATAACAACTATGGTCCTTCTTTTTTAGACTCCATAACAACTGTGAGCATCTCACATAAACTTGAACTCTTGTTAACTTAATGATTATTTCTCCACTTCAGAAAGTCTTTAGAAACTCTGCATTCAGATTAGCAAAAGTTTTCAAGAAAGACAGCATCTGTTCTGGAAGATTTTCTTGTTGCCGAATTACCATGCAACGATTTTATCGCAGCTCACGTTGAAGTGCGATAATTTATCGGACTTTCGCGTGTTCATCGTTCATTGCATTTGTTTCTCAGTTGCATGACAAGATCTGGTTATAGTACTTCTGGTGAAGCGTAAAGGGTTAATAGAAAATTACTCCGATTTTTTCGCAGTAATCGGCTTCACAAGTTGTTGGACGGACAAGTTGGTCGATAACATCTGTTAAAAATATTATCTAAGCTGTTCAAAATTCTATTACACACTTTTGACGTTGGTGACTAGGCTTACTGCCTTTGTAAGTTGGTTGTGCCAGTAAATGCTATGATTCTAATTTAAGGCATTTGTTTATGGTAAAACGGTGTTTGACGGAGGTCAGCAAATCATGAAACATCTGACTTAAAAACTGCCTCAAAATGTCAGTTGCACTTGTTGTTCCTTTTGAATGCTTTTATGATCATTATGAAACGAAAGTCTAGACCCAGGCTTTCAACCTTTTTCTGCTCATGGCCCATTCAACTGTAGGAAAGATATTGGTGGTGGCCCAAAGCTTATAACCTCATAGCTTTGACACTAACTTTAGGTTAGCACTAGCTGCTGTACTATAACAATTGCAATGCTATGCCACAGCAATTTTCGTAAATACAGTTTCAGGTATCATTGTTAAGTAGGAGGTATGTCACAAACGTAACATTCAGATCGATTTTTTTGCTATTTGTCTATTTTAATTGATCACAATGACATCCTTATACGCATGTCATAATGCTTTCATTCTGATTTATTCCCAGCTCTGTGACCCACTGGAAACAGCGTCATGGCCCACCAGTTGCAAACCACTGGTTTAGAACTGCACTCATGCATGACAATTCACACGGAATCCTGCAGAGGCTCTAGCGAAATACATACATATTTTATCAGAAATGCCGTTGATAATGTCAATATTCCTAAAAAAAATTAAATAGTTTATCAGTTTTCCACGTTATGTTTGATGACCTATGTCACAAAGATACAATGTATATTCAAAAACTAAATGAATAAGTAAATAAACACAAGATGTATACACAACGTCTTCATCTTCACAAGGCATGGAGTGATCGTTTGTTGAAGTATGTCTGTCATATTAAGAGCTGATGATGCCTACATCGTAGGCGAAATAAATACTCTGTAAGATCTTAAAGTGTCTGATTCTTTCCTGAGAAAGGACTTCTTTCCATAGACATTGCTCTTTACTACATGGATGAAATCTACAGCGCACAGCGATGCACTTGGGCGTTTAACCAAAACAGTCGTTTGGACTCCGAGCAGATCGGTCAGTCATAACTGTGACTGATACTAGCAGAAACCAACAGCTTACTGTACAAAATTCTGACCCTTACCAAAGCTGTCCAGGCTGATAGCGTGCTGGTTAAATGGACAGTTCTACAAAAATCAGCTGGGTCATAATTTTTATAAGCACTTGATTAAACTGCAACAAACAATTAATTTTAGCAGAACAATTTTGTGAGAACACATTTAAGACGAAGGATCGAATTTATCTACTTATATTTTATGATTTTTGTGTTTTGTTGGGAATTTTTTAAGAGCAAAAACAAACAAATCTATTGTCTGATATTTTGCAACTTTCTAGCTTTCACTCAGAAAAGTTTCCGTTGCAACATGCTCTCCCATTATTGCTTGGTGGTGAAAATTAATTAAAAGATGTTCATTTCTATTTTGAAAAGTCTCTAGGAAGGGTTGAAAGTCTCAAGTTACAGATCTGGAAAAATCAAAACCCAGAAAATAACACTGGAACTTCTTTACGGCAATAAAACACGTTAACTGAACAAATAAACAATCAATCAGGACTAAAATAGCATTTTGCATTAATGCGACAAGCAAACTGCAAATGTAAACTGCATTTCTTTCAATTTTGAAAAAAATAATCAATGAAGCTAAAATTTGAAAAGGTACAGGGTGACCCAAAACAAACAGCATCCACAAATCTTTAAATACATTTTTTACTTTTAATTATTCCTCTTTTCTTTTTCAGGTTGTAGTAGTATACGTAGTGCATGAAATATTGCAATAATTGTTTTTTCCCACCATGTCTTGGTCAACCAAAGAGAAAGCATTTTGCGTGGAAGCCAATTTCGCTAACACATCATGCAAAGTAGTGCAAGCAAGTTTTCGGAGAAAGTTTCAGTGTCTTCGTGCTCCATCAAAATGCAGAATTTTTTACTGGATTCAGAAGTTTAGAGAAAATGGGACTGTGCAAAATCTCAATTCAAAAGGTCTGAGAGGGATACTTATTCCGGTCGGACGATGAGTGCTGTGACGAAAAGAAACATTGATGCTGTACGGGACTCGGTCGGTCGGAGTCCTAAAATTCACTTAGACGACGCAGTCAATTGCGGGGAATCTAAGACCTTCGTGTGCATCCTTAACAAATCCAAATAAAGCAAAAACTTACGGAGGTGGACATGGAAAAACGTGTACCCAGAGAAGAATGTATTCGAGTAATTGACAATTTTACACGACGTATGCCAATTTTCCTCCAACGCCGTGGAGGCCATTTGGAGCATATTTTGGAACGAACATGACTTTTATGCGAAGGGACATCAGTGACTGAAACTTTGGGGAATGGTTGTCCACAGACTGAAGTTTAAAATCTGCGAATTGCTTGAAGTTTACTGGATCTTTGCAGGATTTAATAAAAATTTTATGGGTTCTGTTTTCTTGTGTCACCCTGCATTTTCGGAAATAATTTGCATGCCACACGAAAAGACAAAAATTATATCTGATAAAATTTTCCGCAAATATTCCAGTGACATCAATCACGTTTCAGTATTTATAGAACATAATAATTCATCAAAAAACAAACAAAATCAAACGTGATATAAAAACTACCCCTTTGTTGCAAGGAGCAAAATAATTTGGAATGTCCCCCTGTTCTAAGCTTGTGTGATGAACTCAAAATTTTTACAAATAGTTTGCAGCTACGAGAAATTCTACGATAAACGTTTCCTTCGATGAGGAATTCATCATTTGATTTTTTCATTCGCTTCACTTAAATATCAGTAGCTGAAGCAACGATGGCCCTTTGAAATATTTTACATGTTGTCGATTTTCTAAACATCTGATAATTGAAAACATTACAGTACATAAGCTTGGCAAAAGTGTAGAAAGTGAATTGGTGCGAGGTTGCAAGTACTTATCTCTCCGCCTAATGCTACTAATTCGATTTGATTCTGAATGATAAAATAGGCATAATTAAGATCCTGCTGTGTGCTCTGAACACACAACCTGCTGTGTGCTTAGAAAACACAACGCTGTAGGTTGCGCAATGGTGAAAGCAAAGCACAGCCTTTGAATTGATTAATCCTGCAAATCTTCTTAAGAGAAAAAAAATTGTGCAACCATTCAGCCTTTTTTCCAGAATGCTATGGTTTACTTCGATATCGTGTAATTACACAGATGTGAAACTGAAAGACCCTTCTATTAAATCCTTATTACTTACACCACCTTTTTAAACATCTCTATTTTTGTGACTTTCGTAGATGGACATTGCAAGTATTAATGACTGTGCTGTAAAGTTGGTGCTGATTTTAATTGATCCTTTATTTCAGCCAATGAAATTGCTCTCTGAATATACGTTACTGTACCCACAGCAAACGTTTTGTTAGAAATAGCTCTTGAGCATGAGGTCGCTAGGGTTGCGTAATATTTCATAATGTTACAAAAAATAGTGGGAATTTCAGTGCCTCCAGTGCACATATATTGTATAAAAGTAGGCAAAACAATGATAAAAATTTAGATAGTTAGATCAGCTGAATCTGATGATAAGTTGACGTTGGAAACCGACCCTTAATTAAAGCGCAACCACTGCCTCCGCGTAGGATTTTCAAGATTGGTAAAAGGTCATATTCTTGCAGACGTTTTAGAACAACTTTTATCCTAACAAAAAAGATTTTCTGTTTGTTTGCAATACAAGTCATTGATCAAACTACCTGTTGTGAATATTTGTATATTGACGCAATGCAAAAGTGTTGATGCATATCTTTTACCGCAAATAGTCCTATCACCTTTATTAATATACTTTTTACCCGCAGTCAACCGCTTTTACGCAAAGCGCGCTGTGCGTAAAGCTTTTCCTTCATGCTCATTGTGCATGCTACTGCCTAACTGTGTATATGCCAGCAGACCCGCAGATGGTGAAAAAATATTTTCTGATGCAAGAAATATGTAGCAACAATTTTGTCAATCACAAGAAACTGGTACAAATGAAAAAGAGTGTTCTGGAAAAACAAACACATCTTTAAACTGAACGTCGTCTTGCATACCGTTGTTGAGCAATGTTGATTGGATTTATTCAAAATAGTGATTCTGAAAAATTCAAAAGTTGATTCTACAATAATATGGACGCTTAAATATTTGAAAAAAAATGTTCCAAATGTTTTTTTTAAAATCTTCCAAATATTGTTTTAAAATAAAGATAAGAATCATTTCAGCTTGTTCACGATGCGATATTTAACTTGTTTCCAAGCATGCAATAATATCTTCAGCTTGATTTTTTATGGTTTTATTTCTGTGTGCTATCAAGTTCAAAATAAGTGAAAAGAGAGCAACTCCAGGTTGGTCAGGTGGTTTTGAGGGTAAGAGTATTTCTAAGAACAAAAATGCTACTTGCTTGAAAAGAAAGTTTCGATTACATGAAATAAAAATTATTTATCAATGAAGCTTGTCACTGCTGAGTTATTATAAAGATGAAAAGGACGGAATACAAACAACTTATTAGACGGAAAACAAGCAACTAGATTTCCACCGCAGAACATTAAGCTCGCACATAACGTAGAATACAAATCTGATTCCCCAACCTGATCTTTGTTGCTCCAGCTAAAAGCACTGTGCTTGTACAAGCTTGGTTCAATCTTAGGTTAAGCTTCTAAATTTTCTAGAAGTGTTTTACAGAAGGACTTGTCACTAAAATGGTTGTCGGTAACATCTTTTTGTTTTAAGAATCAAACAAATTAAAATATTTGAAGCTCTGGTTGTGTTTCACGGCTTAAATGAAACAGACTTGTCTCACATCAGCAAATACATTGAAGGAAAAAGAATCAGCTGTCAGTGAGCTCCTTTTCACTACAATCGCTGAACAACAGGTTTTGCGAGCAACATTTTGCTTCAGGTTATATCGTAATGCCCTGATAGTAATCCTAATCTCACAGCGTGCAGATAAAATTCAAACAATACGGAGACTGCTATTTTGAATAACTGAAAATTATTGTTGTTGATAACTTTGACATACCTTTAAACCACTCAAGGAGCTGAGCAGCATCGTCCACGGCTTCATGTTTGTTGTATACGTTTTGTTAACTGCCACCTATATCCGAAAACAGCACACTGCTATCCAGTGCATGATGCATACGCATCAAAAACTTAATGTTTCCCCAACAAATTATGATCAAGTTGAGTGAAGGTATGAGACAGTGATAAAAACCATTATAAAAAATAAACATAGATGCTATGATGTCACGATTAGGTGGCAAAGAAGTAATGAGGGGACTTATTTTAAATTTTGTATCCATTTTGTAAATAAGCAATATTTCGATAACTGTGCTAAAATAAGTAAAAACAGAAGCAAAGCTGAAATATTTCAGTATTTGTTTCGTGTGCATTTTCTACAAAAATTGGAATGCTTAAAAAAAGAAATTCCCGTTAATCCTTCTCAATTGATAAGAACATCTTTCAATTTTTTTCTATATGCTTTTTACATCTGCTCTTCAAAGTTTATCTTGAAGTTCGAGTTTTTCCAAAATCATGGTTACCTAGTGTTTTTCTTATTATAATTTGGTTGAATTGCGCAGATTATATAATTTTTCCTTTGTGATGTTTCGGAAACAGTTTCTCAAATTATGAAATGACTTTTTGTTCCAAATTGACAAACATCAAAAACATCAAACTGGTGAACCGTCTGAAATGTTTGGATATCCTGCGTCAGTTGTGTGTTACTTTGAAATTTTTAGTTATTTTCAATAGGTGATAGATGTTTCTCAGTATTTGTTAAAATCACAAAGATTCTTGACATTGATATGTCGCTATAACCCTGAAACAAATGAAGCATAAGTTCAATGTATTTAATATTTCTTTAGGCTTAATATTTTTAGATTTTTTCTGCAGCTTAAATGAAGTATGCGACCTATCAATATTTGCATTTTTTCGAGGTTATAAAACGTTAATTTTCTTCTACACAAACTTTTATAAAAAAAATGATAGAAGGTAAAAACACAAGTATTACGTTTAGCATGATTTGTGTTTGCACTGTTAGTTTGCCTCTCTTCCATTAAAGCAACAACTGCCACTCCTCTGTTGCATGACTCATAAAATCAAACCAATGATCATTTTCGCAGATGAGCAGCTGCGCAGTTTTACATTTAATGACCTTGTGCGTTAATTGTCTTTCATTTTTGAAAATCATGTTGAAAATATCTTCTTATATTTAAAAGAGAATCTAACAGCAAGTTGCTACTTTGCCAATAAAAGAAAGCAGAAGCACAAAAAGAGCATAATACAACTTAGTGGCTTAGACTGCTCTTTAACCTTGCAAAGTAAAAACTTGTTTTAGTCTGTCAAGCATCATAGTTGAAACAAAATGGTGGATGCGTATTTTTATCTCAACCTGTGGCAACATAACAATCAACATAACGCTTGAGTCTTACCTTTGCTTTCGATAGCTCGTAGAATGTTTTGTTGAGAGTTGCTTTGTTTTACTACCAATGTTATATAGCGTCAACACAAGTTTTTTATTTTATTGTCATATGCGACTGCACAAAAGAGATTAAACCTGATCAAATACAAAATTTGCCTTCTGTCGAGCTGTTTGTTCTATTCTAGTGATCTGAACTTGTTTCAAACAAAAAATACTTGAAGTTATTTATTTTTGGAAGTTCATCGGTTTTCACAAGTCAAATAACATTTTTCATTGGACAAAAATCATCCAAATGTCGATGAATGCCTGATGTCGGATTATCAAAGTTTTATACAATATGCTTGGCTGGAGCTAAGCAAACTGACTTTCTAACTGCCTTTACAGTTCTCTCTATAAAAAGTAATCAGCTACGGATCTGCTTTTCTGTCACATACTTTATCCTGTTGTGTTTCAAAATCATCATGCCATATTTAAACCTTTCCAATTCCTTTCTCTCAGTATTTTTCCCACTACGTCAACAGATCTTAGGTTCCATCCCGATCAGCTTGACACTCTGAGTGCTGCTTTGATGAGGCTTCGTAGGGCACTTGCCCTTTGACTGTAAATAAAATTTAAAATGGCGGCAAGCAGTGGTAAAACTAGGGAAAATTCTCAGCTAGCATAACCTAAATATTTTTGAAAATTTAGAATGTGTTCTTTCCAGTCAGTTTTTTTGTTCCTGCAAATCCATAAAACAGGGGCTCTCATCATTTCTGGTCACTCACTAACGAAAAGTGCATGAACTCTATGACGCATGACAGAAACATCTGACGCACTTGTACAAGAATTATTTAACGCAGCAGACGTGCTCTCAGTGATCTAAAGTAGTCTGACATCTTTTAAGCAAGAAATAACCAAGTCCTCCGAAATTGTAAAACTATTTTTGGTTGATGAATGTCACAATGTCTTTGCTCTTGGTGATAAATGATCAGTTGCTTGAAAATTGACATTGTGACCTTCGCGCATTTACCCTTGTGTTGAACAGCCAAGGGATAAACATTAAGGTTTGCATAAGCCACTTCTTCATAGAAGGAAAATACCTTGCAAGGTTTACATCTACAGAGGACAATTTTGGCTTGCTCCCTTGTGCGTATAAATCGTTCACAGCCATTTTATTGAACAAGCCAGATGTAAAGAAAACTGAAACAGCGTTACAGCCACATTGGTTATTACTGCGGTTAATCCAGTTTGACCGAAGCGAAGTTTATTTCCTCGCTTGAAAGACAAACGGCGTTTTGTTAGCGTTGGAGCTGAAGTTACGTTGACCCACCGAGATGATGAGGCGGCTTTGCGCGCACAGCACCGTGGATGATGTATTGCATTCCAGCTAAACGCTTGTGAGAAATTATGACGAAATAAAGGGCATCATCCTCTCAATCAATGCCCACCCAAAGACAACCAGGGTTCTGGAGTTGAGCGGAGTAATTTACTAATTCCATGCAAAACGTACCAATTATCTGCAGCAACCATGGACCAGTCTTATTCTGCAAAAGCAAAGCCATTCTCTCTCATTCACCCCTGATTTTGACATTCTTGGCCTCTGTCTTGTTGAACATCAGATCCCGAAGATATAGTTTTTCAACAAACAAACAACATGAGGTTTGGAATATTGTCGCAGTTTTGTTCAGATAACTTACAAACCACAACAATAATTTTTAGATTAAAAACAGAAATATCATTGGACTGTTGACAATTTTCTTATGGAGTATAAAGCAGTTAGTTAAAACGGAGGATTCGCAATTTTAATTTTGTCAATCAGCCATTGATAAATCAGACGTGTCATCTAATTCTTCCAACTCGTGGTATAAACCCACCATTCATGCAATTTTATCCCCATTTGCAGCCAGAAACTACAAAAAATCGCACGAGCAGGGCGATGACCTTGAGATAAGTCAATGCACGCTTCACATGGGAGAAAATTTTGTTTTCGGATTAACAAAGCGTTCTGTGTTTTTGCTGTAGAATTTTAGTGAAATATTAAAACGTTAACCTGTGATGGGGCACAAAAATAAGCATTAAGGATCAGAAAAAGTCTTGCAATATAAAAATTGGCAAAGGTATTTTAACTTAAACTTGATGCAGCTTCATTCACCCACCTCAGGACAATATGAGTGAATTTTAAACAACAGGCAATGCTTTTTAATGCACGTTGCAGATGACGCGACGTTGAGCCCAGAACATTCTCTGTTGGTAGTGCACAACTCGACAATACTCTCCTGGGACGTGTGCGTGCGGGAGACGTTCAAACTCAAAACTAACTTCCTACTTAAGAAGCCATAATGTGCTTCGTGTAACTCTTGCAGTGATTTGGTTCTAGCAATCAACATGAATTTATGGAGGTTCATTTTCAACTTACACATAAAGCAGATTTTTAGTGTCAACTGAAATTTGCTGTAACAAGCACGTTGTCAGCAGCAGGTATAAACGAGTTAGGTGAAAGTGAAACACGATTAATATTTGCTACGCCGTTAACTTTCCATAATGACGACCACAAATCGTTTGATCGATTACGTCTGGTTGAGAAGCGTAAAATCGCTATTCAGACAACAAACGCTTAGATTGCGGCCAGCATCTCAGTCTTCATATCTTCGGCTCGGTGCTTTCTCACCCCAAGGGAACTCGCCCAACGCTGCTGGGTGCTAACTGCGTGATACGAGCTCTTGTCCGTCTGGCGGTCCGTTTAAACTTTGTGTACTTTGCAACCTGCTGTGCTCGGTAGTTCACATCAGCTTAAGGGAAATTGATCTGTCCAGTTCTTTCTTTGATCTGTGAGCAATCTGTCAACCGTTCAGGCTCTTGCCAAGTGATATCGAAAGCATCACTGGCAAACATTACGTTTGCAGGATTACTTAGATCGGCATTTACTTTACTTGCAGTCATTGCCTGGGCCAGATTGAAATAAAGCACCTGACATTTTTTGTTGTGAATGAAATGATTAAAGCTTTCGTTTCAAGGCAAAAATTCAAGTAGTTACGCAGTAAAAAACTGGGAAAATACCACTAGTATTACAATGAGCACAAAGACAGAAAATATGTTGCTGAAAACACACTGAAGTCGATTGACTGTTTTGAATAGAAATTTGTTTTATAATAATTTCTAGTTAAATCTTGGTAAATATTCTAAGTACTATGTACTTTCTCGTTCCACACGAGCACAACTGCACTACCTTTTCATATTGAAAACATGGTTTCAAATTTTCAGTAAGTATCAGTGCAGCCTGTCGAAAGGAATCCTGTCCCAGCGAAGAATCAAATAGTAAGATCTTGCAGAATATATATTTCGTGTGAGTGCGGCCGTCCAGTTGTCAAACATTTAAAAATATATTGTCACAACTTATTGCTACGTCATTATATTCCTTTTTCTGATCACAAACTCCATTTAAATGACGTAACTTAGTGCCACAGCATCAACTGATTGGACGAAACACTCACAAGGCCAATGGCTGAATGTGTTTTCAAAGCAGCAAGAGTATATATTTATTCTTGCGGTGTTCTATCTTTATTACTTCAATAGACGTTTTATTTCTAAATGAGGTGCCGGGAGGCGAAAAACTTTCGTTCAAACACGTCCATTACGAGACTCAGTTGCAAACTTTTTGAAGTGAAAAACGTGAAATAGCACCAGGTGAAAAGTAAATCGTTTGTTCATGATTTTTATATCTTAGCAATGCACATGCACAGAAGATGATAACAGTTGTTATCGAAACGTTTTATATCTTAAATTTTGAAAAAATGTTTTTTCCTTTGAAACCCAATGTAACTTCAAATAGCAAAAACCAGTACAAAAAGCGTAAAACACTACTTGAAAGCAAATAAGATTTTCTTCAAAGAAGTTTGAACATCACTTTGAACTTTGAACAGGTTTGCAAACTTTAAATTTTTTAATTGCCTTTTCACGAATTTTTTCACAAACTAATTACAAGAATAAAAGTAGCATTGTGACTGTCCTAAACACAAATGTCTACAAACCAGCCCAGAGTGCTGAACATTTCGCAAAGGTTAAAGATTTAAGACAAGTATAGGCAGACTTAACATTTTGCTCAGTATCAATATACTTTGCAAAGTAGACTAGACTTTTCACAAAGATTGCTGCCTTTGTGTGCCAACCACAAGAATAACAATTTTTAATAATAGGATAATTTTTAAAAAATCAGTTTTTAACATAATGATAAAAAACTTTGTGCGAATTTGCACCTATGTTTGCCTTTCTTACTAATAGTGATCTCCATTACTGGTTACTATGCAACCATCACTGGTTACCATACAACTCTGTGACGAATGAAGCAACGATTCGTCACAAACAAAAATGGCGACAGTCTCATTAGTAAGTTTCTACTGAGGTTGAAACGAAATAGCAAAAACTTTCAATTAAGCATCGTTTGAAGAAAACGTATTATCAGTTTTATTTTTTGGCAGTATCAAGGTAAGATAAGTGCAAAGTAAAATTGTTTGCTTGACAGCACGCTTCAACTTGCCGGGCCTGGCTGTACAGAAACTTTTAATGCGGCGTTGAAAATAAATATATGCTTTAAGAGCTGATCGCACCAAACACAAGAAGGCAAGCGGCATGTGGTGGAAAGGAAAGTTTTATCTCAGTCGTGTTACCAGTTTTGCTGTGACAAAAACGAAAAGTTTTTTTTATACAATGAAACCGCATCCATCAAAGCTTTATTTATTAAAAACAAGTTCCATCTGTGAAATCAGAAATGTTGGTCGATCATAGCACAGAACATCCCAAACGTTTTTGTGGAAAAACAAACATTCTTCTCTGATGTCTATGAAAACACATTGTACAGTTCTGTGAGAGCTGCATATGAAACATTACAAAAACTTTGACCAGGAGAGCTGTTTAAAGAGATTCCATTTACTGTCTCAATTTCCATCTTTAATAAAATATGAATAAAGCCAATATCATTGATTCTGGGATTAATTTTCCTTTTTTGAGAAAATATTTCTCTAGTTTGGTATCGTGACTCTTTTCCAGCGATTTCCAATGTTTCTAGTTTTTTTTACATTTGGAGCACCTTTACGCCCATTTCAGTTTTGGACATTATTCTGCCAAAAATTTAAGAAAAAATAGATTGTATTCAAATTTTCTTGGTGGGTTTTTCTACAAACCGACTTTTTCTTCAAAACAGAAACCTTGGAACATCGTCGCCAGTAAGAAGTATCGGAGGAAAATACATCGAAATCTAATGCAGACGTTTTCAGTACGACTCACCTTATACCCGCAACACCGGCTCGCTCTTCCCATGAATGATGATGATTACTGTTTCCACAGAGTTTTCTGGACTGAAGATACACACGCATGGTGATGAACAACATTTTTATATTATCATTCATTGTTTTTTATTCGTTTCTTTCTTGTATGACGCACTTCCGTCGTAAGAACTATTCTTTCATATAAATCCTTTAAAATGTTAATAAAAATTTGCTTGAAACTTGGTCTTTAGCAAAAAAACTTGACTTTTTTGATAACTAAAATTTATATCATACAGTATACGTAGTTTTCATAAAGAGCAGCTTGCCAAACAACTACGCAGCATTTCTACCTTGCCACCAAGAACAGAAAATAGACAAATTTTTATATCTCTAGGCAATATGAATTAGAAGTGGTGGGGAACAGCGAAACGTCCTGGTTATAAAGGCGGCAGGAAATGATAAATTTGCTCACTCGAAGTCAGGTTTCTCCTTCGCAGTGAAATAAATGAGGGTTTCGTCGACGAATCGAACGGAGGTGATGGAATGAGTTTTGTTTGCAAAGTCCGTTTCATTTGACGACCACTCCAGCTTCATGAACTGTGTTACACCATTTTTCAAGTTGAATAAGGCCAACGACCCAAAACATTACACCAACACGTGTGAATTACATGCGTAACGACCCGTGCTCAACAGTCTGTAGGAAAGGCCTTAGTTTTAAGTACCTGACGTTATCTTGTAGAACTACATTGAGAACTCTTTTTCTAACAAAGCAACGCTGTTCATGAAAGAAACTTAACGGTCCTCGATTAGATGGGTTCGCAAAGGTCATACAAAGTTCAATAAGTGCCCAAAATAAAAGCAAGTTTTTTACAAACAAATCAATTTTGACAACAAAGTTTTACAGCCAGCATTCAAGAGGAAACGTTCTTCTGTATATGTCGGGTTACATTTTAATTTGAGAATTCGTTCGAACATTTCATAAAAGAACATAAATTTTGGTCCTACATACTCAAAGGTAAAAAATGAAAGAAAAGGAAAAGTACAATTTTTACAAAGTCTTCATCGACACGAATCAAAAGTAACTAATGTCATGTGATTCGAGTTACAAGTAACTGTCCGACATTAAGAGCTTGCACTTCGCTGTGACTTGATGATAACTCATTGATCTTACTAAGCCTATGAAGTTAGCAATTTTTGTTGAAGTGTTTAGGTGGCAAGTCTTAGCTTAATTGCCCTGATGATTGTGATGATAATAAATTGATTAAGATTTTGAAATGTCATAATAACTTTTAAAACACTTTCACTCCAGAAACATATTTTCATTTCATTCTCAAAGCAGTTGCGTTAATGTTCCCATTTTAAGGCATTAATCATATAAAATTGATAACTAACTCATTTTGAATTCGAGGCAAACCGAGAAACACTTTGTCAGTTAATTTACTGAATAAGGGCGTTCATTATTTAAAGTAAAAGACACAACATGCTGGAGCTATTTTAAAAAACAACGCCATCATTTTTTCTGGAAGAATATTTGCACAGGTCAGAATTTAGATGTGAGAGCCACGGCGTCTTTCAGCAGCCTAGTTGCGCCCAGTGTTTCACCTCACCATCGTAAGTTCCTCAATGTAGCATTCACTCCATTCTTTACATTCAGGCTGCTGGTGTTGTTTCGAGAAGTTTTTTGAAACAAAACACCTTTTGCGATCCCGGTTACTTTTGTGCGAGGCTGCCAAACCACGGGCCATGATTGTTGCTTTCAACGTGTGAACTCTGGCTGACCTCGGGTACAGGCCAGTCGTTGCTCTCCACGACACTTTCAAGAGTGACAGATCATCTCCGCCTGAATGAACACTGTCTAGTCTGCCTTTGCCTGAAGAAGCAGTTGCTCTAGCCAGGTCCTTTTACTTATAGCATTCTTCAATATGTTCAGAGACAGCTTGTTCATTACTATTGCAGTAATGGTTTGAAAAGCAATTTATGCTATCATTTTTTCTCCATTTCTTTGTTATAACAACTTTCACTTTCCTCTGATTTTTGTTTGGAAGCTTTAGAGTTGTGCTCACATTCCGTTCATATTTGAAATTTACAGTAACTGCCAAACTAAAGACAACGCCTTTGTTGTGAGGAGAGAATTGAGCAAAAGCACCTAAATTTGTTCGTTGAGAAAAATCGTGTTTTTCAAAAACTATTTCAAATTAGAAAGTTACCGGCGAGTGCCAACTAGTCTGAACATATTTAATACTTAGGACGTTGGTAGGAATTTATATCTATTTTTTATGAGTAAGAAGGTTCTACAAAAGTTTCATATTTTTCTGAGCCTGACTGTTTTTTCAGGGATTGCAGCTTTAAATCAGCTCGTAGAGCTTTTCAATGCTCAACAAACACTGACATATTGATCGATTCCACACCAGGACCCGAGCAAGATAGGTTGTTTAGTAATCGTCTAACCTATTCTTTGTTCGACTCTTAGACCTCATGCTGGTTGTTTTGCTTGGAGAACCTCTCCTTTCTAGAAGCATCTTCAAAACCTTGTGACAAGGATTTTATGGACAGTTCACTTAGTAGGCGTTGATGTCTATCACCACGCTCAGTAAAAAAGAGGAAGAATTTTGTCATTTCAAAGCACGAAAGCTTAACACGAAGAGGGATAAAAGTTGAACTTGACTTTTTTTCAGCAATTGCAATCGTTATTTATTATTTTGTTTGTTATCAGCACGTGCACAATAATTCTTGAAGCAAACTACCAATTTTTAATGAAAATGACATTGAACCAAGAAAAGACAAATGCGCGTTTCTATTTGATTGAACCAATTAACAATGACGTAAAAATGTTTTCCTGCAAAGAAGGTGAGGATGCTTTTCTTTAATCAGTATGGTTCGACAGCGGCCTTGGGTCTTGAGCGCTTCGACCGTACCAAACGAAGTAAAAATTTTAATTATTTGTAGAAAATTATCATTTATAGAAGCAACGTTCAAATAGTGAAGCAATTTTTTAATGAAATTAATATAAAATTGTGCATCAAAAAGCCCAGGATACTTCTTCAGAAGCCAAGACGCAAACAGAAAATAAAATCAACACATCCGGTGCGACTGTAATTCTTTTCATATATATTTCAAATTAAAATAGTTATAAACTTTTATTTAACCTTATTCAGTATTTCACTAAGGCTTGCTACCAATGAATGTACTGATGTGCAAGTTGGAAGTTCAAGTACGTACTTCACATTTTATGTGATGTCAAATTTTACATGAAACATTTATTTCCAGAGTTTTTATCTATCTAGCAGTCAAGCTTCCCATTTGAGAAAGTCGCGTTCAGCCATTTATCAAGGAAGATTTATTTACTGCACAAATAAAGCAGTTTTGTTAAAACCCCAAAAGTGCAGTTGTGCTAATTACGCAGATAAAGCTCAGATGTTTTCCATAACGACTTTGTGAGCTGTTGCCATGACCTGATGCGTTCACCTTTGACGTAAGGTGTCTATGACTGAATGACGGCAAACTTATCAAAGTTTTCCAATCAGTCAAATTAAGTTTGAAACCATAATTAAATAAAATATGAACTGTTGCTCAAGAAAGTGAGATGTGTTGGGAAAGTTATCAAATACCAAGTGAAGCTCAGAGGTCAGGGTTTATTTAACGAAATGCATATTTTGATTTAATTTTGTTTTCCTCTTCACTGTCCACTTTAAGTAAAATATTTTACCTTTCACATGAGTTGCGATTTCGACATAGTAGACTGTACGAACAAACAAAAAAGGAAACAACAAATAATTTATTTCAAGCAAAGTTTCACACGGCAATTCATTTATTTGCTTTGTGCTGAAAGAAGTTGTAGGAAATAGGTTTATCACAACATCGCTCAAAACAACATTTTTCGACGCACTGTTGGGACCTAACTTGTTTATGTGTGGGATGAACATTCAGGAAAAAAGCTATTTTGGTCTAACATGAATACTTTCCCTAAAAATAAATGATTAATTTTAGGTTTAGTTAGGAGATGGCAAAGCGAAACATGCAATATTCTCTATTGCACAAACAAATACTGATCCCTTTTTATCAAATTAATCGTTTTACTTTTTTTAGATACAAAATTGAGAATTTTCGAAGACAAAAAGCAGCACAAGATTTCCGCTCTATTTGTTGAACGTTTCAGAAACCATAGTTTACGACAGATGTCAGTGGTGAGCTGCGGAGCTGACACCGGACTGGGAACACACGACACGAATGCACAGAGAATGGATGCAACCTGAAACTGATGGGGAAATCAAGATTTATTGCTTCCACCGCAGTCAAAGTTATTTTGAAACTCCAACTGAAACATCATGGTTTTTCTGGACGTGTTTGACAAACTCGCCTTCTCCTTACCAGTAGTAACAGCAGTCTTGTAGTAATTCGTTCATGCGCATGACAATGCCACTGGCGACTTACAGCAGAAAGTGAATATTTTTGAACTTGGGTCCGTGGACTTTCAAATGGATTGTAATAAAGCTATTAAAAGATTGGCAAAATAAATAATTCGCTGGTCGCTTTGTTGGAACCTTCACAAAGAAACAGAACAACTGTCTTTTCTGAAACTCCTATGCGTGAGAGTAACTTGTCGAAAACGTCCTGCGGTCGGTGAATGCTGGTGCCGGAAATTTACGTTTTAATACATTTGAGAAAAACTGACTTAGAAGATTATAAAACTTATTTATGAAGCAAAAATAGTTTAAAGTGTGCATCTGAAAGAAAATGTTTTGTTCGCGTGAAAGCTCCTTTGTGTTTTTTCTATAACTGCTTGACGTAGGTTGGCGTTGTGTCGCTCCTGCTATCGACTGTCTGACGCCAGAATAGTCGTATCGATGTTGCGAACAGAGATCTTAGTCGGAAACAGTGTTGTTGGGATTCTTGGAGTAGAACTGAACTATAATGCTGGAAAATGTCATGGAAAACACGGCCCTTGGCATGTGGCCTACAACTTTCTACCGAGTGGACTTTGCGGTTGTGTCACAAAGTCATTATTTTAATTTTGAATTCAATCGGAAATCTCACTGAGGCATTTCTTTAAAATATAACAGAACATCACTAAAAAAATCACATAATTATTTTACTGCAAATTTTATCTTATTATGAGATATAATTTCCTTTGGTGCCAAGACCAGCTGTTTTCTGTTTCGGATTTGCTGCCAGGAATTCCAAGTCATTGTGTGGGGAAGCCCCTTTTTAAGATACCTTTTGCGCTGTGCAATTAAAAAACTCTCATCCAATTTAAGCAGAAAATTTATGGGCTTAAAAATTCAAAAAACAATGCACAGATAAATGACCAATCTTCGGGCATAGTCAATGTTCAGAAAGAATAACGAACACTTTAGTTAAACGAGTAAGTGGCCAGTCTGCATGGTCATTGAGCGTTGGACCTGGTAAATAATTGTTCATTACACAAAATTTTTTAATAATGACATAACCAACAATTACAGATTCATCTGTATGACCAGATCCAAGGTTTCTCCGTTGAAACATTTTGTAAAACCCAACAGACTTTTTTCAAACCAAACGCGGTTGTCCACCATGTACATGGACTCTAACCAAGACGGAAGCCAACCTGCTATTTTATTTTCTGCAAGCTTTCTACAATTGTATACAACTTCACAGACTTCCAAAACTTTCCCTGTTTCAGATTTGTTGAACAAAAAGAGAATTTGTATGGACTGTAAGAAGTTTTTAACAACGAAAAGTGTTTAAAATCACATGAATAACACCAAGTAAAAGTTAAAACCTCGTGTATTTTATTTAATTTTTAAAATTTTAACCTGTGACACAAACGTTGTCGTTGTTTAAGCGTAGACTGCGTAGGATTTTCCGAGACTTTGCAGCCATTACAGCTTTTTATTAGTTGAACAAAGCAACTGAAGCTTGGACCAGGTAACTATATTTCAAGTAAGAAAATGAAAATTGTCAACTGTTATCTTGTGTTGGAGTAAAACGTGCTTATTTTAGAGTTGTTTTACATTTAATCGCATATGTCAGTCTGTGTTCAATAACAAAGCATTAAAGGAATGAAAATTATGGTAAAGGTATGAAAGTGACATTGCAGGTTTTCGTTTCTTTTGCTTAGATCAAGTGAAGTGATTATATACAATGCGAAGTTGGAGCGGAGCAATAATGTCAAATTTCAAACAACTGAAGAGCGAATTTTCACGTTGAAGATCTGTTCACTCTGCAAGTGATTCCCGGCGGTGCTTAAAGCAACGGAAAGAACTACCAGGACAACAATTTTCTGGAGCCATTGGCAGGAGATTGGGTACATTTCTTCGCAAAGATAATGTGCATTCTGTGGTGAAAATAAATTCATACTTTCCAGCACATAAGCTAAAACAAGCATTACGCTCGAAACGGAGCAGTTTGATTAAGGCAATAAAGTGATCAAAACAACAGTTGCTGCTGTTGCGATTCCAATTTGAAATAGTTATGTTGAATTAGGCAGTTTCTCCTTCGATCACCCATCACTGGGCATGATGCTGAGGCAGTCATGTGTGTCGCTCGTCGATGAACTCTACGACTGTAATACGCACCAGTTGGCACGAATGTTATCCGAGTATGCGACGCAATGATCTTCATGGGTATGAAAGAGGGCAGGAGCCGTAGTTAGCGGGTGTGGATGCTGGTGGTGCAAATACGTGGGGTCTCAGTTGAGAGATGCGTTCATGGTCGTGGGGCCAGGTTCCTGCAGCTGCAGCTGCTGCCGCTGGCAAAGTCATCATACCGTTGTAGATGCCTGAATGCTGCATTGCGCCTGCGGGATCTGCAAAACATTTTTACAACTTGATCTTAATATGTTGCTCTTTACTGCTCTATGTTGTTGCAAACCGACTGACATCTCAGGGGAAAATGTGCAGAAAACGCGTCAATAAATTGATCTTGCTCTCAACATTGCCAGATATTGGTTGAAATAAATGGAGTTATGCCAAAAGCACGTTTCCCTGAATCTAAGTCACAGCAGTTGGTAAACAAATGTGTTCAGTGCTTCTCACCAAAGTGGAATGGGTGTGGTTGAGGTGCGTCGATCACAGAAGGGGTTATATCTTGAAAAGGGTACACATGAGATGAAGTTTGCGGCTTGACAATGTCTGATAGACAGCTGCCGTTTCGACGTTCTTTCTCCTGATTTTCTGGTTCTTGTCTGTTAAATAAATTCAAAAGTTGTGTATTGGTTCAAAACACATTTGCACTAAAAATAGATATGAATTATTTGAAATTGAAAAAGTTAGATCAAAGGTAAAGGGATCGGTTTTTGGATCCGAAAAATTAAAGAAAATGAAATGACCGATTCAATTAATGCTGTTCTTAACAGTTATAGTAGTCGTGAGAAAAATACTTTTTTTCATAATTTTAATTTCTAATTTGGAAAATAATTAAGCAGGAATATTATGAGAATGCCAAAGTTATTTAATACTTACTTGAACATGGAAGGAGAGATCACTAGACCGGAAGTTACGTCATCATATCTAGTAGTGGGTAAAAGATAGGCTTGGTCTTTTCCCATCAATGAGACAGGAGTTAAGCCGGTGTTGGCCTGGGAGGAAGTGTTCAGTATGGCTTCCCTTGAGAGAGGATGCCTCGGAGTGGTTGTCATGGGATTTTTATCAAACACATGACTGTTATCTGAGTTTGGACTGGTGTTGGTGGTGAGGAGATCAGGCAAAGATGAGACACTAGATGCTGAACTGTTCCTAATCTTTGTGTTTGGAAGTTTATGATCTTTTTTCCACTTCATCCTACGGTTTTGAAACCATATTTTAACCTAAAAGCAAATTGTTTAAAAATTAAAATCGAAATAGGCAACACAGAATACACTATAATAGTTCATTCATACTATAAAAAGTTTATTACACACTGTAACAATTTAGTTCATGCTGTAATAATTTATTACAGACTACAAAATCTTATTGTACGCTGTACTACAAAGGTTTATTACGTACTGCAAAATTTAGTACATACTACATATATTTATTATACAGTTTCCTTTGCAAAGCACTTTGTCAAAAGTTTTGAAATAATACTACAACCACAGGAAAAGTTGCAGCATAAGGCAAATAATATGAATCAGCTATTTGAATCGGTGACCAATATGAGCAGTACATATAAAGTTGTGAAATTACGTTACTTCAGATGCAGAATAACCATTTGCATTGGATTAATCAAATAAACTTGGTTTGAGTTAATATCCTGCACCAACAACCTTTGATGCAAAACTCTGACTGAAGTTTGATAATTTTGAAACGTATAGACAGAGAAACCATGGCACCCATACGTTTTGCAAAAGACATATCTAAACCTTTCAGGGACCATCCTGAGTTACAAAGTTTTCAATTTCGCTGCCTGCGCGAGCAACAAGTTCATATTGTTTGCAAAGTTGATACACTTGAACTAAAGGTTGGTCAATTTTAGCGCGAGTGAAGCTTAGGTCAATTAATTAAATTGTACGCCCAAGTGTAACAAGATTTATTGCTTATGGGTGACGAGAGTGTTTTTATCTTTCCTCAACAAAACACTGGCTTTCACTTTAGATTCTACAAACTTAAAACGTTTTTATTGAAACACGCTTTATCAAGGTGTGCCAATGTAAAAAACTCCAAATGTGCGTTTTTATGAGGAGATGACCAAGCCAAGTAAAAGTTACATACTAGTAAATGTTCTTGTCATTGTGAAAAATGTAAAAATGCTTAATCAGTCGAAATCGAAAGATAGAAGATAATATATTTGCTGCCTAATTTTCATTGTGCGTTTGGAAGGTTTGGTAGCAAAACTGTTTGCAATCTGGTGCATGACGTTCGAATGGTGATATATTATGTTAAAAGCGCCTCAGCGTGAAAGAAAGATGGAAAGGAAAAAATTCTAAACCAGGTTGTGCCGGTGATCCGTCGAAACTTCTCCGCAGAACCAACGCAGAGAAACACGAACATTGGAGGACGCTTGGCACATATAGGGAAGTTAAAAATAAATCAACGTCAACTCTTTCATATAAATTTTTCTTTTGTCATCTCATCAGCAATACTCGGTGCATTATATGATTAATAGTTCAGCTAACTTATAAAGGAAGTGGGTTTTACGTTGTTCATTTCTCGACAATAAAGAACACCCGCCAAGAGCGTTTGTAAAATATTTTCAGCCCTGCTTGACAAGGGCTTCTCGTATTGCCGCCGCTCGAAACCGCAGAATTGAAACTCGCCGCGCCGCTCATCGCAGTCGATCAGTTTAAGACTTTCCACCACATGCACGTGAGGTAATTAATAACATGATCAAGGCATTTCACTTATTCGACTAACATCGATTTTGCTCTAAGTAAATTAAATAAACTAAACTTTGCCACTTAAAAAGTTTTTTTAGTTCATCGTCTCTCTACGGAAACAGGAGTACTCGACAACTAACCTTTATTGATCGTGGAAGGGAACCTGTACTGGTCATACCACTTTCAATTAATTAATCATTACCCAATTTCTTATCTAATCATAAAATTTTGCTTTCTGTTGTTTTTGCACTATTGTCTTTCACACCACAGTCCAAATTAACACACTTTCGTAATTTAGAGTTTTAAGAAAATTGTTAGGCAAGTTTCCTGTTTCTCAAAATTTTGCTACCAAAACAAGCGTTTCTCTTAATTCGGCAATTTTCTAGGAAAGAAGATTTGCAAGACACATTGAAAGTATTTTGTAATCTTGCTGACTTGAATTTAGGAAAAGGTTCACAACCACCATTTAAGTTGGTGCACTTCATGCAAAAACGAAGTAGAAACCACATCCATGCCAAACTGAACAAACTATGTCGCACCTGACGTTCCGACAAGCAAAGCCCATGTGCAATCTCTATCCGTCTTCTCCTTGTTAAGTATCTGTTGTAATGAAATTCTTTTTCAAGTTCGAGCACTTGATGGCGTGTGTATGCAGTTCTAGGCCTCTTCCCTGGTTCCATCCCATTGATCACTGAAAATTGATCCATTGGTTAATAAACTGTTGATTACAACAAACCTTTTCGACATTCGATCTCCAATCGAAGCAAAATTCAGTGACTGCTATACTGTGCAAAACACTGGTCGTAGTCATCTTTTAGTGATACATAACAAAAGAGGCAATTGTTTTGACCGTTGATGTGGAATTCACCCAAACTTCATCATCAGAAGCTGCAAACCATTGCAAGGTGACAGGTTATTAACCAATTTATCATATCAAAGAGGCAAGTCTTATTACCTCACACAACAAGTTGCTGCATCCCTACAGAAAAGAGGCTAAGGATGGAGCTAAACATTTTTTAATTAATGATGGTTGCCCCCACCTTGCTGGGGGGCAGCTGACAAATTTCCATTAAAAGACTCGAGTCATTAATCACGTGCAAAGATCACTTCATTCACTTCCCACACTTCCTGCACGAATAAGCAGCCAGTGACAACCAGGTGTGCGACACAGCAACGTGTGATCGCAGCTACCTTGCCTGCAGTGATGATGCTTCCTGCAAAAGCAGAAACTTTGGACGAAGCCAGCAAGGTAGCATAAGCGGCAGGCTGTGTTTACATTTTCAGCTCCCCCTGCTACTGCTTTCAACGGCGGAACGAAAAGATTTGCTGGACCCTACACACGACAATCACTACAATCAAACACTCGTGGCCAGTAGTGCGACAAAAAGATACCTACAATAGCAAAGTCTACAAATGACACCACTTGTCATAAAAACAAACGCAAAGTTTCACCGAATATAAAGCCAAGCTTAGTTTTACGTGTTTGCTTGATTTTAAAGCAACCAATGCTAATTCATTTTTCACCTTTTTGAATATAATCTCGGATGTTTGAGAAAATCAAAGTTGGTAAATGATAACTTGCATATAATCCAAAACAATATATAATCCAAAGCAATATGAGACCTCAGCATTAGCAAAGCGTCTGAGTTTTTCACAGTTTTCCTAATTCTATTTGAATAAGGACTGAAGATGCGTAATTTTGCGTGAAATCGATTTACTATTAAAAATTTGCTGATCAATTCCTTGCTTGCCCCATTGCGGAGAATACTTAGTTGAATTTTTTTCTTTAATAAGATAACAAAACGCAGCTAGAAGATATTGTTGACAGCAGAATCATGAAGGCTTTACATGTCTTTCATAGTCAGTGGTAGGGGCAAAAGTATTTGTGCAAGCAGATATTTTATCTTGAATGTGTGAAGTGTTACAACAGTTTCATTTTACCCACACACTCTTTCCAAAATTGTCTTTGCCGTTCCATTTCACTGATTGCACTGAGCCTATGCTTGTGTAAAAACTAAACACACGTTGGTGCACTTCATACATTTCTAATTGTTCAAGCTTCTTTCAATTTCCAAATGTTTTTTGATGCGACCCCAGTGACGAAATATTCTCTTACAAATTACTTTTGATAATCGAAATGAAACCGTAGAGAAAGGCAATTTTTATGCAACAAACAATCACTTATCTATGTTGTAGCAACTTGGGCCTTTTTTCATGCTACATTCACCAAACAAAGATTTAATTTTTTATTCATTCATTTTCACATCTGCTTTTCCTCTAGGGAGAGTCGTGGGGGCAGCAGCCTTAGAAGGACTCGAAATATCCCACGGTTTACAGCAATTTCTGATAGTTCTGTTGGCTCCACACCAAAATGGGACTAAGCAACGTAGAAGATTTAATCATTCCACCTGGTCCATGTTTTCGATCTCTGGGCTGCTTTCCCGTGGGTGTAGCCAGCTGGATTTGCCTCGCCATTCTTTCATGGGACGCTTTGTTCACATGGCTGTTGAAACATCGTAGCTAAGTTCTCTCGATTCGGAGAAGTGTCTCGACAANCAGGGATTTGCGAATTTCACAACTGCGCACTTATATTTTTAGGAAATGTAAAACTTGCTATAAAAGCGTAATTTGCTGGAAACTATGATAATCACATTTTTGTTCGTAAAAAAGATGACCCCAATGGTAATGAATAGTATAAAAGATTTTTTTTGCAAAGCACTCTAAGTCCAGAAACAAATAAAAATATTACAATATAAGTCGACATGTATGGTCATACCATACGCTATTCTATTGGCCAGGTGCATAGAGCGAAACACCTAGCGTGTGCCTTCCACTACCCTTTACCACAAATAAGTAATATAAAGTTTCCATTGTTCACACGAGATTATTTCATTTGCTGGGTACATTTTTGATGTTCTTCCTGTCGCTTTTATACTCGCAATCACTTTTAGAGATAGTTCGTGTCGAGCTTAAATTTCACATTACTTCTAAGGGTAAACCGAATTTCACTTGATTTATTTTAATCCCGCAGATTTTTTAGGGCTGAATCTAAGATGCTCATTGATATTAGTTATGCTTCAAAAGAACGTGCTTGTTATTAAACTCTCTAACACTCGATTACCAAGTTTTTGTGATTATTAAATGCAGGATACTTAATGAATTTTCACCCTATAAAAACCTGCATATAGGTTTAAACCAAAAAAATACTCCAATACCACTGACCATTGGCACAGACACACTCTAGGAACAGCCTGAGTACGGATGAAAACTTTGGTCTCTTTAGGTGTCAAAATGCAAAATCCAATTTGTTGGACTGCTGTCTAATCAGTGGAAGAGAAAGCATAACGTATGACGCGTTTCCCTACCTATGAAAAACCAAGGGTGAAACTGCAGCCAAAAGTATGAAACATTCCAACTTGACACTAACGTTTTATTGTTTAAAATCACGTCATTCGTCACCAACTAACATTATTTTGGCTTAACGTAGTGCACAGAAAAATAAACAAAATTTCAATACACAGGGAAGCGTATGTAGGCGATCACTTCGGAGAAGAGCAGCTTGCTTTCACGCTATGCTGCTAACTGGATGCGAGGTTGTTGTATACACGTGTAGCCAGCTACAGTTCAAATATGTGGCTCTGTGGCCATTGGTAACAAATGACTGGAAAGTTGAAACCACAATGTGCGGTTAAAAATACATCAACTCATTAATAATGCTTATTGGTGAGAATACCCCATAGTAATGGTACCTCACTTAGCAAGGTCTTCCTGGAAAGAATTCCCGACCCCGCGTTAAATTATGAGGAAAAATTTTTTTTTTGCCATATTCATCCATTTTACGTCCAGTTTGCCACGAAGCGATTCGAAAGAAAGCTCTAGTCTGTCTTGAAAAACTGACATGGCAGTATTTGCTGTTACCATGACTTTTTTTTATAAATTTTATATTTGTTTGGGTTTCTTGTACTTATAATATCAAATTTTGTCAAAATAAACATAAAACATTGACGTTGAATTACTTCGGAAGTTTGATTTAAAATCTAAGTGACTGTTTTTGCAAAAATTCTATCAACGGTTTTCTTTCACAATATTTATGTCGTTTCCCACCAAATGTGATTCAATCAAATCTTAGTAAAAATCTTGATGCTGGCATACTTCTTTTGTTAATAATTTTGATAGGTACATTAAGTTGCTTCAAATTTTTAGATTTGAATGATAAACCACTTGCGAAATGTCGCTTCTCGCACTTTTCTCAGGATGTTCAGCCCAGGGACGCGACTTTTCGGTCTGGGCCGTGTCGGTCACGGGACATTTTGGTCTGGCCGTTTCAGTGTGGGGACATTTCGGTCACGACATTTCTGTATGTAAACAACTGATTGCCTTTGTTTATTGGCATGATTACATAGGCAGGCGAACTGTCACGCTAGCTGGTGTTATGCCAAATCCTTTTGAGGGGTCATGATTGCGATTATTTCTGAATTGTAATTATGAGTTTGAAGTATTTGTATTTAATAGCAAAATGCCGATAATGATTAAATTTGCTTGCTGATGATAATGAAAATAATATGTTGATGCTGATTAACCGTTGGATCTTGGATCATGTTTGTAGTTTTTTTAAATAAAACCTTTCGTTGATTTAAGTATGTTTGCATTAAAAAGTGAGCATGTAAGATTTCTGCAAGATTTCATAGTCTGACCGAAATGTCTCGAGACCGAAACGACCAAAACTGAAAAGTCCCGTGACTGAAACGGCCAGGCCGAAATGACTAGACCGAGACGGCCAGACCGAAAAGTCCTATTCCGTCCAGCCCAAGTGTGATTTTGATCAACTTGTGGCCATTTTCAAAGAAAACCTGTTGCTTTTTAAAGAGTGCGCTGCTATCAGTCTTCATTATGGAAAAGGGTCTTTATTTTGAAAATTGTTCCCAGCGATTCTCCGCATGCAGTCTATTCCACAAATACCTGTTTTCCTTCAAGAATCCGAAGGATTTTAACACCATATTTTTCATTTTTTTACATCATCCTTCAATATATCATTTTTGACAGACATTGTGATTTTCTTAAACAATCTGGATATGCCCAATGTGTTTTCAAATATAATGTTGTATGTTTGAAGTAACGTTTGGAAAATACTAGGCACTGAAAGACATTCTAAAGACCGAGATTTATCTGCTATTTCGGAGAAAACTCCAAGAAAACTTTTCTTTGATGTAAGCAACAATAAACTCACAAAACTGCCGTAACTAACTTCCTCTTTCTGCGACGGCGAAGCTTCAAAGTAAGCAGAGGCACCAACACTGACGAATAGTTGGTTCAGAACACTTATGCGAGAGTAAAGTATATGCAGTACTTGCGACATTAACAAAAGGTCACGCAAACAGACAACATTACATCTGAACTGGTTCGTGACAGTAGCGGCATTGATTGTGTTCCAATCACTCAAACATTGCCTTATATCTATTCCGGTAATCTTAGAGTACCACCCAGGACACGATTCTATCCTTTCACAAGCCTTGCCCGTTCAGACCCTGCCCTCCCTTCACAACAGGTTCTGTATAAAAAGATTCGCAGAAACAGCTCCCGTCACTACTATGCACAGATCTAACGCAAGACTCAAGTAAATTTGTTTCAGAATTATTTTGGCTTAAAAACAAGTTTCGCGAAAACAGAGTAAGCAGCAGTATTGGTGCAAATCAGCCTGTAGACGTGGTCGAAATTCAAAGTTGTAAACGTTGGAAGAGGAGCATCTGAAAGAAAACTCTTGTAGCAAACGAATACCAAGGGAAACGACCCAGGTTATTTTTTATGAGACAGAAGAAAATGAACATTTCGATTCATACAGTACTTCAGCAATAAACAATAAATTTCTGCTGAATGCGAAACTGACATCCACAATGACACTAATGGAGTTATGTCAAAAATTACTCAGTACGACTGTATCTTAAAATTCTTAGTAATATTTTATAAGATATGGGCCATTGTGCCACAGTATACTTTGTTTGGAAAACTGTTCACAGCGTCTATCGAAGACATTGGTTGAGAAAACGCTGCCATATCTTCGATAATCTTTCACTTTTCTGTGAAGCACATCTTGCTTTATAAATAGTTTTTTACGAAATCAAACTAACCTCTCCACTCTCGTTATCCTTAACATTAACTGCAGTGAAATGTGCCATAAAATTTTTTGACTTACAGTGGTTGTGATCGTTGTTTAAAGACAAAACTTTTTAACTATACTCAAAAATAATGTCAAACATCAGCAAACAAGCAGCAATATTTTGCTCAGTAAAGCTTGTTGTATGTTGAACTTTGTGTGAAAACAGTGTTGCTAACATCTGCAACATTTAACCTAATAATTTGCAATCATTTTGAACACCCAGCGTAAATTTGAGATTGTGTTGAATGGACAAAAATATTTTTTCTTGAGTCCTTAAAAGCTTTTTACTGAATGCAAATAAGGCAGATTAGTTGCTTTGTTACCACTTCTCTTTCTGCTGGAACTGCGTGGATTAAACTATCAGTAGTCGAAGACAAACGGTTTCCAATGCGAGCAAGTTGTTTCTGGGACGTGTCGGAAACAGCAGGCATGCTGTGCTCCGTCTATGCACGTTACGTGGCAAAGCATAGTCGGTGGATGTTCTGCCAACTGTTACAATCCTTCCTGCACATTTTCTTGCGTAAGAGCATCTGATGACAGCTGGTAGAAGTCTGCACGATGTAGCAGGAAAAAAACAGGGCACTAGAAAAACTGGTTTCCATGTCAAGTTACATAACCCATCTGGATCTTTAAATCCAAAGTAGAGCTTTGGTATGAATTTTGTGGCGGTTATTCTACTGAAAAATGCTAATGAGAAAAAGCTGTGGCTTTACCGAATGGAATGAACCTGAAAGCATTTTTACCTTAGCGCACTTCTTACAGCTTCATGGAAAATACAGCAAAATTGTTCTAGTGGTAAAAAAGCACAAGTGGTACTTAGAAAAAACAAGCGGAAAAGCAGTTATCTGTCGGACAATGTCGTGTGCCATGAAATCCTTAATGTACATTACTTTCTTATTGTACCTCTAAACACTGGCAAATTGTTAGCCTGACTTTCAACAAATCAGAACCAGCAAACAAAGTAATGCTCAGTGTTTCTTGGAAACCAACGTCGTCAGACGCAGGATCGTAGCCAGGTTTTAAGGTTTGAGGGAGAAAATACATTGCTAGGGGGGAAAGATTTTTGTTTTTGCTGTATGTTTAAAAAAAATTTCTGGGCACAACAAAATTTGGAGGCGCACACAAAATTGGTGGACACTGCCTCGAATGCCGTCCCGTGGTTACGGGCCTGATCAGACGAACATATACATTTCACTTTGAAATCACCAACAAAATGAAATCTAAACGTCACTAACACTTGAACAAAAAAGATTTGTCAAGTACAATTAAATAACAAAGAAATTTATAAAACTTCTCAAAACCTTTTCAACTCACCTTTTCCTACCTCACCCTAATCACACGCAGACATTTCGGTGCAGCAATATACTTTGTTGCTGAAAGCTCACTTTATTTAGATGAGAACAGTTGCTAGTGGCAAATGTTGTGCTGGTGGTAGATTGTATGCAGTCACTGCTCATTCATATAATGCATTTTGAAGCATTTTTAAATTCCCGGTAAACAAGCCTTAACTCTCGGTTTTCAGGAGCTTGTTCAACACTAATACACCGCCGGAGTCCTGCACTTTCTCTGTCATTACTGTAGAAAATCAATTTAGCTGTTGCTCTAGAAACTTTTGAAAGTTTGAATGGAGTTGAATTTTTTAGTGTTTTATCAGTGTTCTAAATCCAATATTAATCAAAAACCATCTAATGCAGGGGTTCCCAACCTTTGTCTGATCTTGTATCCCTTCAGCATTTCGACAGATGAGCATGTACTCCTAAAATTTCTTATGACAGAAAGGCTGAGTAAAATACAAAACATTCACTGAATTTTTAATAAAACTTTTAGAATTTCAGAGCTATACAGATAGACTCCGTTTTTGTCTCAAAGTTTATATATTTTACAATAGGCATATAACGATTTTTAAAATAACATTTTTGATATATATATGAATATTTAGAAATAAAAATTAATCGAATATATTTTCTTTTTCTATTGATAACCTCAAATGTACCCTTCCAGATAGGCAATTGTATTTCCAGGGGTGCATGTGCCCCAGGTTGGGAACCTCTGATCTCATGGGACCACTTAGTTTATCTGTCGTAGTATAAGAATACAAGAAACAGTTTATTTTCGAAACATTAATGTTAAGAATATGGACAGCTTCTTTGTATGTAAAACACCTTTGAAGCAAGATGCTCGATCAAGCATCTACTTCCCTACCATATGTTACAAGTTTACTGCTTGTACCAAAATATCGCTTACTTTTTTAATCGCTTACTATTTTCATGAAACCCAGCGCTGGTCCGCATGCAGAGGAAGGCCTCATTTCCCTCATCTTTTATTAAAAGTGGATTTATCTAAATTTTCACTAAACAAGTTTAGTTCATTGCTCTGCTTTCCAATTCTTAAGAAATAAAAATAGTTGCTTTTAAGCATTTTCTCAAATAAAATAGCATTTTTTCAGACATACAGATTTTTAGCAAAAAAGCTTTACATTTTTGGGTGTAAAACTTTAATTTCTGGTAAAATGAGCTTTTCAGCATGTTTGGTTCTTTGTCCTTCCTGACCAACTTCAAAATGAAAAAGTTTGTTTATGGAAAACGTGAACTATTCTTCAAATAGAAGACAAGAGTCGTTCACGAGTGAGGCATACTTTTTGCAACCAGGGTTAGAAGTTGCATTGATACCTGAATTTCCCACGCACACGCGGTCATTTCAGTCGACTGCTGTGCAGCCCCATCGTTGACGACAATCAGCTCAGAGCTGCTTTACTTTTTCTACGTCGGTTGCGACTGAAGTTGAGATTCCGTCACTCAGAGAAGCAACGGAATTAAAGTCAGGAATAGGACGTCTTGGATAAGTCGTTTACAAGTTTGTTGCGAAGGTTGTTTTAATCTGAGGCTAACTTTACACCTTACGCCGAAACTGACAAACACAGGCAAAATGTGTTGGCTTGTTGTTCACGAATGAGACGTTAATTGAGCATTCATTGCTTTAAATGAGTTTGAAGATTTTCTGCAGCAAAGAAACTCCCACAAAAAGGAACTGTTTCGATGTCAAGTTCCTGTGACTTACTTTTATCATATTTTGTCAAACGTGAATGATCACGTGGTCACCATTGAAGGCCATTACGAGGTGATCTTTCTTGTGGATAAATGCTGAAACGTCAGCACTAGTGTGTTAACACTCTTAAGCGGTTGACACCGACAAATGGCTATCGGCGTTTCAAAAATTTAATAAACAAGAAGCTCGGTCGTCTAACAATGATTTGCTAACGCTAATTCATTTTTTTAATATTTATTGGTGTTTCACCACGTTTTCATTTTGAATAGAATTGCTTGCCCTTTGATTACGGAACAGGTATTAACCCAAAACGACAAGCGGTTTAGACTTTTTTGATTGCGTTNTAATTATGCGCTTATTTTGCTGTCGACATTAGGAAATGCAATATGATTTCGTCTTGTGAGAAATNCAAACTGAAAATGCTTCATATTTCTTGTGGGAAAAAACATAAAACTGAAGATATTATTGCGTCACCAATGGGAAGATAATTAACAAAACGATCAAAATCTACGTCAGAGAGTTACACTTGCCCCGCCTGCCTTAAAGTCACGTTACACGCTTCCTGATGACGTTGATGTACGGTCTACATCCGTGTTTGTGCTTACCAGTCATAGATGAATGAATCCCAGCAGTGGACAGGGACGTAAACGTTGAACCAACACGGTTAGCATTCACTTTGAAATGTACAAAACCCGTCAGTCATTTTTAACCTGAACGTCGCATGAAATCTTCCAGTTTTTTCAAAATTTTTTCACCAGAAATAAATAATAATTGCGTTTTCCGCTAACCCCTGATGACTCTGTTGTACACCACGTGCTGATCCAAGACAGACAGTATTCGTTTTTTATGTTTCACGTTATACTGCACCAATTCATAGGAGAGTGCATGTGACAGATGAGTGGGTTTTCTGGGATCCGCAGATTTGATCAGTGCAGCTACTTACTCACAACTTATAACCTGCTACGAACGCTTCTCGATAATTTGCTCCACAGACAGCACCGATTGAGCTGCTGCTTTACTGAAGGAGATGGTAATGATGAAAAAATGTATGTACGCAATGATTTTTAAAACATGGTGGTGATTTATGAAAAAATACTCATCGTTAAAAAATTTCATCAACATGGCACGCAAAACTGTTTCACAGAGAGATCTCCATTGAAAATTTTATTTTGTATTTTCATTTGATGAGTTATTCATTTATTCATTCATTCATTTTCGTGCCCGCTTTTCCTCTGGGAAGTGTTGCGGGGGTAGCATCCCTTTGGTGAGTTACAAAATTATTTTTAAAAATTGCGTTAATAACCGTCTGGACCTTACACTACTACGTAGTCGGTCGGAAACATGCAAGCATTGTGCAGTTAGCTCGATACACATAATACTGAATGTCGACGCGTTTTTGATCTGCAACACAGCAATGTGACACTTAATATTGATATGACCACAAATACTGCGCAAATATAAATACACAAATATAATGAATTCAGTTTTTAATTTCAAAATGTACTCACAAGTTGAATTAAAATTCTCTTCAAACTACTGTATAGCACCCAAATCAGTCGCAATGTGTGATGCCAAATTTCTTATGCCTTCTTTAGAATCTGCATCTCCGCCTCAGGCATTAAACGACTTTGATGCAAGTCAAGATCAGTTTCACATTTTCTATTAATCAAAAGCAATTTATCTATTTACANACAAGGGCGGATCCAGCCAGTAACGTTAGGGGGGGGGGCGATTTGAGTAATATTTGGAAGCCAAGTCTCATAACGGCTTTGCTACTGTAAGAGAGATGAATTATACTTCATAGCACTGCTATGAAAAAACGATTGACGACAAAATGGCCTTATATCGCGAATGCTCTTTTCCGAATTGTAAAAATTATGGTGAATAAAGTTAGTTTTCTTAAGTTTCAGGGAGGCGATCGCCCCAAATGCCCCTCCTGGATCCTCCCCTGTTCATGTATCAGAGAAATCGCTTTTTATCATAGTCAGCATTTTACGACAGGCACCGTAAGCACCTTGCTCCAAATACCTGATTGATTATGAAGCCTATGCACGATGCGCATGGGGGAAAACATTTGTTTGCAAATTATGATAGTTTAACCAATTGAACGTATACAAACAAGCTTAACTAAATATGTTATGCTGCAACAATCATCCAACATGCATTTGTCACATTTAGTGATTAGTTTCGTCATGCTGCAGGATTTCAGAAGTACAGTTTATCAATCCGATTATTTGACCAATGGTCACCGTTTTACTGTTGATGAAGATTCTTCTGATCAGAAAAACAATTCACGCGCATTATCACATCGTATTGATGGTTCAACGACATGGTTTTATTCAGCCTATGTTTTTGTTGATGAATGATTCTAGGACAATATAAATCATTCTTATACTCTCGTTATTTACCAGCGAAGATTCGAAAGACGAGCTACACGCTTTTGACCTTGCTTGAGTCAGAAACTAGTGCCAGTCAAAATCAAGTACATTTTAAGGGCGCAAAGACGTTTGCTCAGAAAACAGAAAAGAGCAATTGAAAATCAGTATCTCGTATGTTGGAGTTCCAAGTGCTTTGTTTGCAACGACGCTATTGCTCCATTGTTCTTATGCGTTTGTCAAAAACAACTCTGCAATTAGATAAAACCCTCCAAGAGGAACAGGTATACACAACGCCTAGGTATGCACAAAAGTGTACTTGTAACTCCGTTGCAACGTACCGTGACTCACGTGGATCCGTTTCATCCACGGATAGACAACTGGTGGTCCGGATCCTGACATTCGATTCTTGCCGGCGTCTGTACAATAGTCATCGTCGGACAAACCATTTTGAGACACTGGAGAGATGATACCAGTGTCTGGCTGACTTTGGTCATGCTTGCTGTTGGGCATTCGTAGACTTTGCATGTTTCCTAACGTCATATCTGAATTCGAGGAGCCATTTGATGACACTTGCGGTTGGAAATATGGAATACTGTTGGCTCCACCCTTCCCGTAACCATTGACCTGCCTTCGGTCGGACTTTGCCATATCTTGAACGGGAGTTGCAAAGTGTTTAGGTAAGTAGTCTTCTCCGTTAGCAGTTTCAGTTTGTTCCATGGCAATTAGCGGTAACAATCACTCTGAGGTATAAAACAATTCATGGTTACAGTTTGTAGCTTCAGAAAAATATGTAGCAAGCCCAACCACGAAAGGTAAATTTTCATGTTATAATGGCCTATTTTCGGTCCACACCAGGGGTTCTTAAAGTATTGCTTCAATAACCCCTGGGGTTACGGGGGTACTGAGATTGCAAGTTTGGGGCATTCAACAATGTTTTAACACTCATTACATTCGTTCTTGCAATCCAGCAGCATTGTACCCACATGAAGACGAAGACTGGTACTGATGGATGAGATGTAACCTTTNTATTGACCTTTTTACTCGCTACTCTAGTGAATATTTCTTTACTAGTTCTGTTTTATTTCTTATAATTTTTTTGTTATTGAACTGTTGGAAGGGGGGGTCCAGATTAACGAAAATTTGACTGAAGGGTGTTGAGGCGTTAAAACTTTAAGGACCACTGGTCTACACGCAAGAAGTTCAGCACCACTTTCATGAAAACTTGCTACTTTAGCGCAATATTTCAGCTTTTCGTCTTGGAATTGTTGCTGTGCACGTGTTTCATCCTTTTGGTGGCAATTTTTGAATGCATTTGCTCATAAACAACCTTATTTTTCAAAAATCAGCAAACTTCTCTGGAATGTGGAGAATTTTTCATGAGCACATAATAAATGCATTCTAATGTTTTTCGTAATGAACTCGTGGATTTGTCTCTCTCATACGTGAGCAGTGACCTTTAAAATGGCTTATGACGTTGTGAGATCCGACAAATGATCTTCAAGAAAAGACAAATGAAATATAACGAGTTTTGAAAGTAAGAATATAGAGTTCCCAACAAAACAAACTATTGTTTAATTTATTCCGTTTTCATTCATTTTAGATGATTGAATGGCTTTGCCTGAAGCACCCATTTTTCGTCAATGCAACAAACATTTGAACTCCCCTGTGCATTTCAACATTACAAAGAATGTTGAGCCTCCGTCGCCTGGGCAGAGGTTCTAGTTGAATATTTAGATTTTCAGTTTGTGGATCGAAAATTTAAAAACATTTTTTAAGCTTTCCTTGATTTTTGCAAAGCATTTAATAGAACTGTTTAGACTGCAGTGAGTGATGCATTTCGTTTATTCCAGCTCTAGCAAATAAACGTGTATAATGTAATTCTTATGCTGTCAACCTAAAAAAGTCTTCAGAGTAAAAGCTGCCTTGACTTAATCGCTGATTGGAGACGCGCGTTTGTAGGCGTGTTACTTCTTGTTACATAGCCACAAGTAACCAAAAATAGTTGGTATTGACTGCTCGTTTTTTCAGATAAAGATTTTGCCCTTACAAGTATTCTTTTGCTCGCCTTCGCAGCGGATTTCACTATTTTGCATTACTATTCTCCGCAGTGTTGACTTTTTGCAAGATTTCCCTAAAAAAGAGAAAGAATTAAGCAAATACCCCTAGCTTGTCTGCAGTTGTTGTTAACATCACTAAAGTGCTGTCCATGCTTCAACGCTGATTGTTTTTAGCTTTCTTTTCGCTTACTTATGCGTCAGCTCTAAATCCTACTGTTTTGCTAAAAAGTGTGATATTAATTACAAAGGCAAGTAGACAAATTTACACGAAATCATAAACATTACAAGAAAATTATTATTATTGTTACTGCAGTTAACTCGCAAATTACTTGTGTCTACTGCTAACATTCTTAAAAATAAATGAAAAAAAGGTTTTTCAGACATAATTCCATTGAAACGGGTTAATTACTTTCCTGGCTCAAAAGTATCTGTTAAGTATGTCAAACTGGTTATTGATCTTCAGCTAAATCGTTTGAAGCAGGAATTTCGCTACGTTCACATTCTCTTACATAAACTATCAATCTCTCGCGGACGCTAGGCTGCTTATTGGTAAAGACTGTGTTTTAACTTTTACTTTCCACACGAATGGAAGGAGTGTCTTTGTATTGCTCCATTAAAACTGACTTTGTTTTTTCCACATATGTTGAACACAACGCATTAAAATTATTTTCAGCAGAACTTTCCAATTTTCAAAGCAGCTCCTCCTTACAACCGCTCACATTCCATTCAGTGCAGTTCACAAACTCATCCTAGAACTTTGCATGTAATTTTAGTTGCTATGCAATTGACTAAGAATCACTTTTCACCATTCAGTCTACTGCTGAACCTGTGCCTCGCTTCGTCATCACTAAAAGTGACAGTAGCAGTAGTAGGTTGTCCATGACAAGCTAAGACGTGAAATATGATGTCACCGATAATCTTTGCTATAGTCAATTGCTCGACTTGCGCATAAGCGCATAACAGATTAATCGATCTTCCCTGCAACGAATCTTTTTTCATTTTGTCCGATGCTTTTGGTTATTCAATACGACGCCATTTTGTTGACCGCTGCTGTTTTCCACCGAAGGATAATTGTGAAGACAATTTTAAAATGTTCCTTGTTCTGTCGTCGCGAATCACTGTCTTAGAATAAAATCACTCACTTCGGCTCTGCTTCATACCAACTTCCTTGCTTTGTTTTATTCGTACAAATGCGGATTGCTAATTTTCGCCAGCTCTTTTCACACCGGCTTTTCTAGCGTCTGTTGTGGCCTCACCATTGCTGCGTAGATACCAACCTCATCTCCCCTCAGTCTATTTTAATATTTATACTATGATCCCCTGCACCAGCGCACCATAACATGCCATTGATTGCCATTAGTTGGTATTTGGGTATTTGTCTGATGATTACACAGAGTTTTAAGATTAGATGCGTTTCCACCAGCATCGTGCTCTGAGTAATCGACAACCAAAGATTAATTCTCGGATTGAAAGTCACAACAAACTTTTTAGCACCTAACCTAGCAAGGCAGACTTCCTGTTAGGGCAACGAAACGGCCGTGTCGCAGTCAGAAAACAAGGTTGCTCAAACCGCTGAGCCACCCTAACTTCAACAGGTCTTGCAACAACACGAGCAACGCTTCCATTTTCACTCGCAATATGTTAACAATTCCTTGCGGTTTGCTTCCTACTTTTCCGCCTGCGACTGCTCTGACATGTCACGCTCAAAACGTGTACATTCGTCCTGGTCTAAATCCGATGTGGTTTGTTTCCTCTTATGTTGAACACAGTGTTATTTAAAACTAAACTCAAGGCAAACTACATGAATTCGCGGTGATGCGCCCGAATCAGAGAATACACCAGACTTTGACTTTCGTGTGATAGGAAGGCGGTGGGGTGGAACGACTAACGTCTTCAGCAAAGCATCTGATTTAGTTTTAACTATCGGTATTTCTAAAAACTCGCTGCGTTCATGATTTTAAGGTGACCTTTGAACGTTTTTTTAGCAAATCCGTCGACATGGTGCAATGACAATTGAAGACGCAGGGTCCACCGACAACGGCTAAATGATCGACCATTCACATAATCAGAACACAAAGTAAAAAATGGAGACCAAGAGCCTGTCCGTTGATCATGCTACACTCATGATGGATAGACGAAGTACAACAGCAGGAAAAGTAACTAGTTGCTGCTGGGAAACAAATTCGTGTAACTTTTGCCTCATTGACGTCGGTAGAAACCACATCGTCTTGCTCGGCGCCATTAAAACATGTTCCAAAATGTCGTACAGCGTTGCAGTCAATTATTGTTCGAGTTTAAACCTTTGCTTTAAGGCAATTGTTATTGAGGAATATAACGTGTAAACATTAATTCTACACCATGCCAACCTAGAATAGAGCTGATTATGAAACAATGCTAGTTAGGCATATCCTGGCTGGACCTTATTATTTGATTGTGATGAAGCATTGCTGGCCTTTCACTTCATTATCGCCATGACGTCACAATACAGCAAAAACGTTCGCGCCACTGTTTAAAGAAATCCATGAGCGATTTATAGTTTGGAAGCGAGCAATCCAGTGTCTACAAGTAAACTGCTTAATCCCAGCACCCCCAACTCATCCACCTGACAGACACAACCACGGAGCAGTTGCGTTGTGTGCGCCATCCACACATTACAGCAAAACGTAAATTTTTTTGGCTTCCATTTGTGGATTGAATTTATTTTTGCAAAATCACGCAAGACCGCAATGACAAAGCAGAGTGTTTGCATCACAGTCCGCTTTACTTTCTTAGCTTGGCCCATCTTCTTCTGAGCTGCCAACCATTAAACGTGCCAGGGTTTCTGCAGCTGACATGGGCTCGTAACTATTAATCACAGTTTGTGCATGGAATGCATGAATCCTTTTGGCAGAAAAATATCGCTATTTCAAATTGTACAGCCATCACGATTCACTGACGTCACTATGCACACTTCCTTTGATGAGAAAAGTGATGTAATAAAGTATTTGTTGGGAATTACGAAGATTGCTGGTAGCACGTCAAGACGGAGAAAGCTAAAATGTGTAAGGCGTGATTTGTCACAACCGGATATAAATCGAACCGTGATCAACATATTTTATTTGTGTTGGTCACCCGCACGCTAAAAACTCGTGCTGGATGGCATCACAGACAACCCATTCTGCTTTAGGTTGTTTTCGTTGTTCGCACTTTGTTAACTTTCAAGAGCATGTATGCTCTTCATTCTCCCACAATAGTTGAGAAACTACTATGAAATTAAATTTAAGTGTGAATCATCTTCGAACAATTCTATTTAAATCTCCCAATTTTTCTTAAACACAAGGACTTTTGTGCCGTTTTAAACAGAGGATTTTCTATGTCAACAAATTTCCACGCAGATGCATACTGACTCTCCACATACCTGGCTTACCGACTTAATATCGATCCAAACTAAAACACAAAAATCAGTTTTGTCTTTTGAAATGGTTGTTTAATATTAGATTGTCATGAAAACTTTTCTAAAAACATGCAACTCCTTGCAATTTATTTAAGCTGAAAGCAAAAATTAAACTTTTGCCTTCAAATAGCAAAATTTTTGGTTTGTGCTCGGAACAAATAAAAGCGGTGACTGATATCAGAACAACGGTGATCAGAAACGAAGAGTGAATCTCTTTGCCGATAGTTCATATGCTCTGTGGTTATTATTAATTTTCTGAAATTTTCGAATAGTTGGAGATTTAAATTTCAAACCAGGTTGTTACTTCACCACCAGTGTTAAAAAATCTTTTTTTAGTTTTCTGGAACACTTTATCTTGCACCATTCATGCTGTGCAGCTGTTAACCAAATTTTGTTGATGTTGCAGCCATTACAAGTACTGTGATTTTATGAGGAGCTTTGATATACGTCTAGAATGAAACTAACTTGATTATATACTCATCTTACCTTCAAAAAACAATGCACAGTCACGTTGCCCATCGACGCCATAGCTGTTTTCCCAACCTGCTTGTGCCTTACATCGTGCTGTAAACCTCGCCTTCAGCAAATTGCAGAGTTAAAATATTTGCCTAGAAATGTTTTACTTCTGCTCTTTGGCCAGACTCGGCAATAGATGTAGCGAAGTCGAAGTCCTTTAGAAATGCCATTGTATGTTCAACATCCGGGCTCTGCCGCCTGCTGGTTACTCGCAAATTTACCAACGAAATCTCACATTGCAGCGATCAACGTCCGCATCTCTCCACGCTGCTTAAGGTTTCGTGTTTTACAAGTCTTTCAGTTTCTTCACACCTTCAAACTTGATACTATTAGCTTTTCATAGTGAGGTAGCTACTAATACTTNCAAAAAACTCTCTGATGAAGTTGCTCATAATTTTTTTCTGAGCAATTCTTGGGTGGACACTGAGCATTAAATATCAACAAACCAGTAGCGACTTNGCCTCGCATTTGTTAGGAACAGGAGAAGCCTCAACAGCGACCATGACAAACGAGGCGACTCACAATCAAGTGTTACAGATGAAGATTGAATTGGGCTTCACAAAACACGACCACTCTCGAGGAAACGTCTTGTGTTCCAGCGCAGGGTCACTTGTCTGCAGGTTAGTGATGTTTTAATCCACCAATGTTGACCCACACAAGAAGCTGGATAAAAGTCTGTGTCAACTAACAGCCAAGTAACCGGGTGCCGCGTGTGAGACAGAACATCAAATAACACTGACTGCCGCTGGTCACTGAGAAAGATCTACTATATTTTCCATTCTGATGNCACAACCATCTTTTTCTGGAAATAATTAAATTTATCTTCGAGTGTTTTAACTGANTTTTACCAGCAAATTATGGTGACTGATGGAAGGAATCATTTCGCCAAATATAGCGATGCAGGGTGCTTTTTCAATGAAGTTTCTTGTTGTGAAAAGCGTCCTCCTACACTTTTACTTTTGCGCATTGTTTCGCACATTGGGTTCGCACTAAAAAGGTCTTTGCTTAACAGCGATTCTGCTAACTGCTCATGGAGAAATAATATGTTTGAAGATTCGAAGCAAAGTGACATGGTCTGTAAGCTACTTGTTTTCAAGTGCCAACAGTTCGCCTGTAAGGTCTGTCTTACGGTTACAGGACTGAAGATGCGTTTGAAAACGTGAAACTAGTTTCCCTGTGAAACAAAATGCGATAGATTTACTTGCCGCCATATTTCTGGTTTTACCGAGTTGTCGAGTTTATTGGTTTCGCATGCAAACTTCTTGCTCTTGTTTTGCAAATAACTGCCAGTATAGGCAGTGGCGTACGCAGAAAATTTTTATGAGGGATTTGGTTCATATGGTGGTCATTTGTATTTGGTGTGCGCTGTTTGTGACGTCACAATTTGACGTCATTTCCATGTTTCCAAACCAACGTTTCAGTGAAGTTTGTTGACATAATAATGCATATATTTCTACATCCACTCCCCTTATTTTATGTGTCATTGCACTGAATACAAACTATCAGCGCTCCAAGCTAGTATGTCGGAGGAAAATGAACTCAACGCTACGACACAGC
>JGI24159J19872_10000122_pt1 | contig 49067 bp, 42 predicted proteins | sample Ectturendosymbi4_FD_19872 | JGI IMG/M metagenome (IMG submission 19872) | reverse complement strand
GATATGGGGTGTCTTTAAAGAAATCCGATGAGAGAACTCATGGTGGAAGTTGAAGGAGATCAAGTTATTCTTTCTACGTATCCTGAAACTGCAGGTCTCTCCAGAACGAACATTGTTGAAGGCAAGGAGCGTATGTGATTCTCTTCGGTCTGTGTAGACAACTCGACATTCCGAGGATGTTTCCCTTGTGTCGTGTACACAGTTCACCCAACATTGTTGTCTTCCGCAATATTCTATTGGTAGTCTTCCCTGAAGGAGGCGAACTTATGTATCGGTTTCTCCGGGCTTTCGTACTAAAATTGATGTTGATTGGTCTCGAACATGTGTACATATGCAAAATAAAGAGAATTGATAAGGAGTATGTGAATGTGTCGTCGTGTTGACAGCGTTTTGCCTTTGTCAAGGCTACCAACGAACTATCTTGACATAAGGCGTCGATTTTATCAATGCAAATGTTGTACCCTCTCTCCTGAAATCAAAATACAATTTTCTGAAAAATCTTCAAATAATAAACCAGATGCAACAGCATCCATAGGGCTTTCTTTCATATGTCTCATAAAATGTGAAACAATACTTTCTGGCTCGAAAAAGATAACTGTTCTAACCTGGATGATCAGCTACTACATTCAGGAAATCTTATAGTAACATAACGATAGTCTTTCTCCCATCTATGATGGTAACATGTTCCGTTTATAACAGTGTGGTCCAACTACAGGACTGCGGGGCGCATGCGGTCCGCCACAGCGTTTTCAGTAGCCCGCGGACGCGTTCCGGAAAAAGATTTAAATCTGAAATTTGTTGAAAAGTGTGTAAGGTTACATTTGTCTCACTGAATTGCTTGTCCTGGATAAAGTGCATTTGCACAAGAACAATGAATACTACCTTTTCTGTTTACCATTTTGTTTTATTTATTTATTTTACGATCAAATTAGAAGGTACGGCCCGCCGCTAACCCTCTGCTGGGGCACCTGACAAGATAACCTGTTTTTTTGGTACCCGCTGTTCATTGTCTTGAAGAGTACATCTGGCGCAATGAACTCAGTAGCAACAAATAAATCTGTCTGTCTATCCGCTAAACGCTGCCATCTCAAAGTGGCCTCCGAGCCAAAGTTATTGCCCATCCATGCAGCAGGTAATTTTAATAGAAAAGCATAACACCTTTTAACAAAAATGGGCAATAATAACGGTGTTAGAGACTGCAGAGAGCTTCTGGAAGTTAGTCAGCAAAATGTGAGAGAGTACATTTTCTATGATGAAACAATCAAATCTAAAAACAGAAATCGAATGGGAGACGAAACACTGTGCGATAGTGTCAGATAAGCCTCGGCCACAGGCATCCCTCTCATAGAGATTTGTGATGAATTGCTATTGTTTCAACGACCCACTCACTTGTCTTCTCTTTTTTTAGTTTTAACTGTTCTGAATCTGTTTTTTTATAGGCTACATCATTTTATTAGAAGTGGCCCGCGAGTTGTCGCGTTGTAGTAAAATGGCCCGTAGGTCAGAAGTAGTTGGACCACGCTGGTTTATAACATTCATCTGGTGATTTGCACTAGGCAATATTTACACTGCATAGCAGTTGGTGGATCGCATAAAAGAGGGGTGGGCAAATAGCGGCCCGCGGGCCAAATGTGGCCCGACACAGCGTTTTCAGCGGCCGCGGAAGGCCTTAGGAAAATTTTCAAATCTGAAATATTCTCCACCTTACCATAGTAAATGTTAGTGCTGAGCCTAACTTAACAGAGACTTGCTTCTGCTTCCATAAGAAGGTAGTATCCTCTCCGCTAAAGGCAGCCTTCTGAAAGTGGCCCCCGGGCAAAATTAATTGCCCACCCCTGGCATAAAACATAAGAAAAAATAAGGCTCACCGATCTGTTAGCGTGCACTCTTGAAAAGTGCTTTGGAAGTGGCATCTTTTTGGTCGATTTACCAATGGAATTACTGTGAGAGGCTCTAAGTTTGCAAGTTGAGTCTTTCAAGTGTGTAAACAAAAGACGAGAAGTTGTCTGTTCAAGAATTTCTTAGTGCAAAGCCTAAGTGAGATACTCTGGTGGAGTTGTACCTGCATGTAACCATTACCACTGGCAATTTCATTTAAAGCAGGGCATACTACGGCCCGCGACGGCATTTTTTGCGGCCCGCAGGACAGCCAAACGTACATAGAAAGCACCAATTTCGCGTCTATGTTCAAGTAATTTTATCGATTAGATTAGAATTCTGGAGATTTTGTGCCACACGTTTCATTCGAAACCGTATTTGCCCTCAACCGGAAGTGACTATTGTCATCTTCATTTTGTGCTAGCTAATGTAAGAAGTTTTTGTTAATGTTTTCAAAGCGATTACAGATGTAATGTGTATAATCTATGCGGCCACCGACAGCAATAGTTTTCAGTGTGGTTCTCTATAGAAAATGTTTGCCCACCCCTGCCTTTGAAGCAAACAAAAATTACCCAGCCTAACAATTACACCTGAAGAATCACGTTTTTTTCCAAGTGTTGACTAAACAGATCAAAATCACGCCACAAGTTTTATCAAAATTGTACAGTAGAATGCAATCATTTCACACATCGCATTCAATCATACAGTAGGAAGGGAGACACCCTGATAGGTAAAAGTTTATAAGGAAAAAAATTCGAGGTACAATCTTTACAATACATACACACATGGAAACACAAGTTGAAAAAACAAAAAAAAAACTAAAACAATATCAACAGCAAGTATACAAAGCGAGACTCAGCACGATCGTTACAAAACGCGATTAACAAATTTCAGTTCTCACGAAAATACTTGGATTGATAATCAAGGCTTGAATAGGTAAACGATGGAGTTGTATAACAGGGCACAGAAACTGTACCGTTGGCTCACGTTGAAATGGTGCATGAACTGCTGCTTTCAGAGATTGGTGACTAAACGTTATTTCACAAAACGAGTTTGCAAAAAAACAGTTGCGATCAATCGCAGACCTCGGCGCACAACTTGAAATATTAAAATTTTCGTAGTTAGCACTGGAGCAAATCTTATTTGAAGAATGCACAAAAGAAATGGCAACAAATCCGTCAGTAGGCAAACTACCATAACAAACACTGTAAATGCTTAAGTGAATGCAAGGTAAACAGTTTTGCACACTACATGAGCAACGTACATACACAAAATAAAGAGGCAAACTACAGCTATTTCGTAGGTAAATGTTCAGGCATCGGAATGAAACCATGATGATGAAACGCGCAACGAAGGGGGTTCGTCCCTAAAACTGCAAACAGCACGAGCTAAAGCGATAATGTAGCAGAACACTACGAGATTGTCAAAACTAACGGAATGATATGCATGCTACTTTATAACACCGCACCACATAAAATGCATTTATTAGTGGCATATAATCACAGTATTTTAAATACGGGAAAATGCTAAGCGAGAAAAAAAAGAAGTAGGATTGCAGAAGAGAAAAAGGTAACAATGACGTGATATAACTACAAAGTGTCTACGCGATCTGTTTCATCAAACAATGCTTAACAATACGCTTGGCATTCATTATTTCAAACTAAAAATAAAAGCGATGCGGAATGAAACAATTCACGTGTAGGTAAAATCTCTAAATAAAACATTAGCTCATATGCTAAATCAATTTCGAATGTTATCGTTCACGCCTGTAGGCCTTACAATTTTCGTTTCATCAATAGAGATTAGTTTATATTGTTACACGACAAAACAGTAGCAAATTTGAGTCTTTAGTGTAAATGGCAAACAACTTGGAATACTCATATCCGAAGAAAACTTAGATACATATCAGGAAATGAGAATAAGAAATAAAAACGCAGAAACAGCATTATTGAAATCAAGCTCCCAACTAAGCGGTTGTTAAACACGGATAAGTATTTATTTACGAGTTCTAAGCCACAGCTAAATTGCATTCCGCAGGGTGTTATACCACAGGCTTGAAACCAGACTTAGTAATTCCTGATGGTCGCCGTCAACCCCCTCAGCGCCCAACGTGAAGATGGCACCGAATCTCTCGCGACGTCGAGCTCAAATACCGGAACCTTCGGGCTCGTGCGTGTGATGAAAACCGGGCACGGATAAATATCCACTGGTCTGCAGGGACAACGTGAAGCACTTATATCAGTTTCAGTTTATTTAGGAACAACCATAAACAGGCATCAAGTCATGCAGCAGAAAACAAACCACATTAGAACAGCGTTTATTTTGTTCCCAGGACGTCTGAAATAATCATGCGGTTATCTAGTCAGATGCCCTGATGAATAAGAAAGAAAAAAAGAGGAAAAGAAAACAAGTCCTAACTGAATAGCACATTGCAATAATGACGATCCAGGCTAGGTAGTGTAGCATGTCATGTATTGCCAGAGCATATCTGGAAAACAACACTTGGTTTAGAAACGCGCCAGAAGCAGAGGTTGGTATTGTTTGAAACCTATGCCTGCTCTCACACAATCTGTGCTTGGCAATATAGATCCCAGCACTTCAACAACAAAATTTTTTCAAACGTTTAATGGAGCACTGTAAGATGCATACACGCAGTTCCTACACAGTAATTTAGTATAACTAGGTAACTTCAATTACGCTAGAACAAGAGTAACTTTTTAACATGTTGAACAAACGATTGCAGCAAATGCTTCCCTTGGGACATTTTTCTTTATGGCATGGAAGTCACCGCTTTTTTATTGCATTGCAGTAGAAGCAATCACGGAAACGAGGCAGTGTAGCACTATGCACTTCCACCTTTCTGCTTTTTTATAGAAATCAAACATCTACCTCTAACCGGGTAAATAATTTGTTTGTTTCGTGAAAACTAGTCAAAAATTGAGACCGCATTTTTAATGACAGAAGCGTTTGATTAGCAAAAGAGTGCCTGTTAGTTATCGCAGACAAAAGGCGATAAAATTGGTTGAATCTGCTGTAGCAAACTTCGTTTTGGAAGTTTATGTGAATGAAAAAAAGTTTCTAAACTATAATAAAAATGCCAAGAAGTCTTGCCTCATCGTTCTTTCTCGACTGAACTAATACCGCCGGAGCATCGTTTGAAGAACGATGTTCTGCGCTCTCATGTTTTCTTGACTTTCAGTTTCGACAAAGAACAACAAGGCACGGCGCTCGTGCACTTCATGGTCCGTCAATATTTCCACACAGCTCTTCCTTTGATTGCCCCCCACAAAAAAACTATGTTCGTTCAGCATAAAATGCACCTTCCTTAAACAAGTACTTTAAAAACCTTTATCTCTTTTTCTTTCACTTTAGTTTTCTTATTAATTTTGTTTGCTTGTCCGACCCCTATATTTTGGTACATCATTTTCGGCCTGTAGCCCTCCGTCAAAGCTGGGTGCGCTGGAGAGGGCAGTGGGAAAAAAGAAGCCGTGCTTAATCAGCAAAAACAGTTGTTGTGGTTTGCAGTGGGAATATCTAACCTCTGTTCCAATCCAAGCGCTACTGCGGGTCAAATTAATCGTTTGGCAACGCTTCCAAAGGAAGCAATGAACGAAACACAAACCACACTCGTCGCGGTTCTCATAAATACCTTGCACTCTCACTTCCAGTGCCATACTTCGCAGTTTCCGTGGTAAACGTGACATGGATGACTGGAAGCGGCGCTTGGGCGTATCTAGGGGCAACATCCATAATCTCTCCGCTCGTTTTGTCCCATGCACAGCCCCACATGTAAACGCCGTGTAAGAAAAATCCTTCCGAGGGGGGGTCTCGAAGCTGGACAGAAACAAAAGTCATTTTTCACGCGTTTGGAACAACTTCCCACGATTGTTTCAATAACCATGTAAAAAAATTACATCTTCAGCGTCAATGACAAGCGCATAACATTACAAGGCAACACTCTAACGAATTGCTTTCATGTTGAACAAACTAATAAATTGGATCCAATACTCGAGGTGGCCCTCACTAAGTAAAGCTAAATTTGTCAAAACGGCCTAACCTAAAGTTAAAGTTCTACTGGCAGAACTTTACGTCGTGCTTTTTGCGACCTGCTGCCAACAAGTTCGAATTCCCCATCACATAGTGTGTTGAAGACTCGGTTGACGCTGCGTTGAATGCGAAATTTACCACGAACGGGATATGAGCAAAAAACAGCAGCCATATATATGTGGCGCGAACAAACAATAACAGATTTGATCGCTGCGTGTGATCTTTATTGTTACTCAGGCCTGTAGCCAGGTTTTAAGGTTTGGAGAAAAAATAAATGTTCAGGGGACAAGATCATTGTTTTCATTGTATGTTTAAAACATATTTGTCTGGGCACAACAAAATATGGGGGGAAATGCCCTGAATTTCCCCCCGTGGCTGTGGGCATATTGCTACTTGATGCCACAATGCGAACTTCGTTGGTTGCTGCCACAGTGTGAAGCTTTGCGAGCTTGCCGCTCGGGCTTTCCAATCGTAACAGCTGTTATAATGGTACAAAGATGCTGCAGCTGATGTCATTCAATACTTACGTGATCTTTGTCTCGCTGCGTCACCTCAGTGTGGAAAACAACATTGTCGACATTTCCGGTTTTCTCGATGTGGTTTTTAATTGCCTCTTGCTTTAGCACTGATATGAGCGCGTGGGGTTTGAAAAACGCGCCAAGCCAAAATGCTGGGATTTTGTCCTTTCCCTGCAATTCAATTTTGTAGTAATGGATTGACGCTGCACTTTCCTTCGGCACACAGAACACTTATAAGTGACTGCCGGTATGGGGCAAAACTAAGCTCGGTCAAGTCAAAGAATTCATATGTGTGGTGCGTCTTATTCCGCTTTAGACTGTGCTAAATATAAAATCCATCCACACATTACGTGGTGTAAAGACCAACTGGAAAGTGTTTTAGTTTTATAGAAATTCCTATATTTTCTTGTCTCGGGAAAAAAACACGTTATGCTCTATGGCATTATATCTCAGGTACAAATACGTTTTAACACTGAACACGAAGTAACGTGAGCCAAACGTTCCTCAAGTGCTCGGTACACGTACGCCACGCCGCAATCTTTTTTGCAAAATTTGAAGCACCGGAAGAATTGCAAACAACTTACCAAAACCAAAATCCGCTCAAAGTGTGCCACTCTGGTTGACAGGTCGCTCAGCCACTGTGACAGCGGTGTGCTGTTTGGTGGCGCTGTTTCACCCGCTAGCGACATCCACTGGCTGGGAATGCGCGACCGGATGAGTTCGCTCGCTGTCACGACGTCGAGGTGTGTCAAACGATCTCCAAAAAGATCCAAATTTTCCACAGCGGCTTTAATGGCAAGCAAGCTCCTGTGGTGAAAAATCATGCGATGTAAAGTTGTGCCGAAAAAACGATTAAAGGCGGAAAGCATTCCTGATAACAAAAAACATTGCATTAGAATATCAAGACAAATAATCAAACGACTGGGGTATGTGGTCAGGTGGTCTCCCCTGCCATCACGTATAGAGTTACCAGATGATTCAGACAGCTTATTAGCAAGCATCTCTACTTTGTTCGCGATTACATCTGGCTCATTCTATGCGATGCTATATTTTGCAAGATGATCAGTTGTACAACATCGTCTGGTTATTTTGCCGCTGTCATCAAATTTCGAAGATCTAAGTGTCATGCTCACAAATGCGCGGATGAAAAGGCCATGAAGACGCAGTAAGAGGAGACTACGTTTGCCGTTTGATCGACGCGCTGATAAATGGATTTACTGGCACCGTATGATGCGCAAGCAGGTTGCGTTGCTTGCTCTTCAATTTAATTCTCGACCACACTGAAAAGAAGCCCAATTTGACCTTTACCTGACCTCTTGAGCCGTAAAGTAAAATTATGCAATATAGATTTTAGGAAACCAAATTCAAATAACAGCAATAAATGTGGCTAAATGGACCCCAGTGACCAGTTAAGCTGTGGTTGGAAATATTGGCACCACAATTGTTAAACTCTCTTTAAATTTCAACTGATAATTATTTTGAAACAATTGATCGATTTGAAAAAAAGCAAACTAGACAAGTCTTAGAAAACCTACTAAGATTCAAATCAATGATTTGAGATCTGAGATTTGACGGCAAAGGGAACTGTACTCACAGAAAATAACTGCAACATCTCCGCATAAGTTTTATCTAGAAATTTTCAAAGCTTTCTAGAAATGCTTGCGTGAAAAAAACGAAAAAAAGTTACCTCCTTATTTCGGCGAGAAGTTTGTGGAGTTTGACCAGCTCTCGTTGAATGAATAGGTTGAAAGGCGTTGGCCCACCGAGCTTTCGGATTCGATCGTTCACGTACTCCTAAAAGTTAAAGTCAGGAGAAACAGTTAAATTTAACAACTGTGGCATTTTTGTGCAACACCTAATTCACTCTCCCTATATAAAAGCTTCTTAATAAGAGTTTGATTTGCAGAGAGCAGTGAAGAGATACAAATTGATTGGAGAGAAGCTGAGAAACAATGCAGTTTAAGGCGAAAAGTTCTCCACGAAACCTCGGACCGATTTAGCAACATGCGATAAAAACAATCCTATGCGGAAAAGCGAATAGAAAACTGCGTTGGCAGAAGTGCGTCGTCAAAAATGCTCAGCTTTCCTCATGATTTACTTTGCGTCTTTTATGCACGGTCGAATGCCAATGCTTCGCCCAAGCAAACGAGCAGTTCAACACGGATCACAACGCACTACCTTTAGTTAGTAGAAACGAATTACAGATCCGAGTCCAACCTAAACTTACTTACCCTACTCCACGATTTGGGTAGCTTCGGTAAAGCATTATAGCAGACCTCCCACAACTCAATCTCCTTTTTGCTTTTAAGAAGAAAGTGGCTGTGAGTTGCAAATACTCCTCTGAAACAACAGAGCGCAATTTCCAAAAATGGCGGATGCGCGAGGTAACCTTGGCAATGCATTATTTCTTTCTCTCAACAGCGGGAGTCGAAAAACGTTGAGTAACGCAATTGTCTGAAGCTAAAACACTAAAATGAAGTACGTCCTGTCTTAACAACCACAAACTTGTTAAAATTACTTCAAAAAAAACTCAAAAAAGCGATGTCCTACGGTTGTTGCATCGAGTAAACTTGTTCACCTCTCAACGACCCACGGATGGGAACTAGTGCTGCTGATCGAGGTTTGTGGTGGAACGTCCAACGCAGTTGGAGGCCTGGGGTAGAGTTTGTGCGACAGCGATTGGGTTTCCGGCAGAAAGTCGTAGACCATGTTTAACCTGCAATTACAGCTTTCGTCAGGTCGTATGGTAGTTTCTAATTGCAAGGTAAGTCTACAAATTGCGCGCAGTCCAACTATCGTAACTGCATGTTACGGCGGCAAACAGGGGATAAAGATTACCTGCTACAAGCAAAGCTTGAAACGTATCAAACAGCACTTGCTTGAGATCAAAGTCCATAACAACCTCCCAGTGCAGCCCGTTTAAGTTCACAAACAAAATTAACATCGTTCAACACTCATCTTGTTTTTGCATCACTTACGCTTACATGACGCATAAAGAATTTCGTGTTTCTAAATAGGCTTGCGAAGTTTCAAGTGGGGTCTTTGATTGAAATTAAGAGTCTGCGACGAATGAAAATGCATGTAGCTGAAACGGAACTAAAAAGTAAAAAAGAAGCAAACAGAAGAGTTTTTTAGTACGAGTTCTACTCTTTTTGATGAACATTAATGACTTGTGGTTGTCAAAAATGAAATCCTATTTTGATGATACAATACTGGTACCAGGTAAAGACTAAAATAATCAAGGAAATCCAGTTAATCAATAATGATTTGTATTCAAAACTAGGCGAAAATAAATGCATTAATAATTACCTCTCGAAAATAACTTTACAATGTTTTTTTTATAAAGACGAAAATCTAAACAGTAAAAGTACAGTTTTGTAGCCGAAGCATCTAACAAGTTGACAGCGTGAACTACCTCGGCGTTTCTAGTCACTCCAACTTAATTTTGAATTCGCATTTTGCAAACTTATGAAAACTAGTCTGATGTCAGGAATACTTTATATATATTGTAGGCTTTTCATACGGGCCATTACGATAAGCGTTTGTTTCATTCATTCGCAGTCATCCCGCAGAACGGAATACAACTTGCGCAACAACAAATACTACATGCTTGCCAGTGAATTTAAAATAAATAATAAACATAAACATAACTTAGGAAAATTCAATATTAGTAAGCATTTCCTAATAAATAAAGTACTTCATTCTGCTGATAATATTGAAACCCATGTAATTCACAAAAATAAACTAACAAGCAAGTCACTGTGTATATTTAACTAATCACCATACGAGCATCCATCAAAAACATAGGAACCTTGTACAAATCCTCCTAAACAACACATAAACAATGCAGCTCAGTTACTAAAAAGTAAGTTTTGAAACGAGGTAATAGAAGAAAAATAAATCGCTTTTATTCTATTTACACAATTTTACTGCTGAACGTACTTAACGCCAAGGTTGACCTGCTACCGCATTACGAATAAATTTCAGATCTGACTTCGCCTTTATATTCTTTATACTTGTGCCAGTTGATGAGATATTTTCCAAGATTTCCTGTTCGGTAACGCCTCAAATTTGGTTTCTGCGTTTGTGTGCGTAACGAACGTATTGCGATCACGTCGGCTGTCCAACTGACCTTTCGGTTGTACAGTCAGTTCATGGCACTCGCTCCATGCGAATACGAAATAAAAGTTGTTTGCCTTGTTTTCCAAAACGATATCGTGGAATTATTTTCTAAAACACACTTTGGTTTGAATGTCGAAAGATCGACTGAACCTTTACATGCAAGATACTCGGTTTAACCCTTAACTACCGCTTGCGCCACTTTTTTTGTAAAGCTTTACAACCTCATACCTCGCCAGTCGATTGAGCTAGAGAGCTGTTCAAACCAGGGTTGCGGAGTAGGAGGTAAAATGCCGACTCCGACTTTCCTAAATTTCCCACTCCGACCTTTCCAAAATTTGCGACTCCGACTCCTTAACATAAAGGGAATGAAATTTGGCTGTTAAAGCCAATGGAAGTCGTGGTACACAGCAAGAAATCTCTGATTCAACAAAAGTTTCAAAAGAAATTGTACTATTTCAACAAGAATTCCCAATTTAGGAGTGTGATGCAAAAAATGATCCAAGTGGGCATCCGGAGTCGGGGTCGGACAAAAAAATCTGATTCCAACTCCCAGTGTTGTTAGGAATCCGACTCCAACTCCACCCAAAAACCTCCGACTCCGCAACCTTGGTCCAAACCTCTACGGATTCAGCACAAGTCTTGTACTTCACATGAAAATTTTTTTTCGTTTTGAGTGGGGGTTTTCTGTGGGTGATGTCACAATGGGGAGATGTTTTCGCCTTTTTGGCTAAGTTTACCTGGCCCTGGGCGCCAACCCAATTAGTCATTTTTTGGCTCAAGCTTTTTTTGGAAACTAGGCTATCATCCGAGTCATTGAAGTCTCTGGGGCCAAATTATGGCTCAAAAACCCAGTTTTTGACCAAAATCAAAAAGTTTCACGAAAAGTATAATTTGCCCTCTCAGGATCAACTTTGGTCAGCCATTACTCGGCAGCAGATTGAGCTAGAGAGCTGTTCAAACCCTCTAAAAAGCAGGGGTTCGCAACCTTTTTACGATCTCGTACCACTTGGGCACCCCGTATTGTGAACGCGTGCCACTTCTTCCAGAACAACTAATTTGATCGAGTCTTAGTTTCTTCAGAAGAATAACATACATTAAAATATCAATAAAATACCACAACTAAATCTAATGAGATTTTTGTTTTTGTTTATCTTCCACAAATTGGTCGATATGTGGCGTAAATTTGCTAGCAGCGCATCGAATGTCATAATGTTACGATACAATAGGAATAGCAGGCTACAGGAAAATTTATTTATTTAGAAACAAAGCCCGACACATAAACTAGAAAGCTGTGAATCCAGGTTTTCCTAAAAAAAATGGAAGTTACTCGCGTACCACCTGGAAGACCTTCGCGTACCACAAGTGGTACGCGTACCATAGGTTGGGAACCCCTGCTCTAAAGACTCGTGAAGTCTTGTAGTTTAGCATTAAAAAATCATAATTTTTGGGTTTGGGGTTTTGGATCCACAGGGTCATGATTGGAGTCAGTTTTTCGGTTCTTTTCATGACGTCATCGACCGATCCAATGAGCCGAATTTGTGGCTCAAAGTTTTTTGGATTCTAGGCAGCAATGCGAGTCTTGAGCCCTTGATCGATTTTCTAGCATTTCTGGTTCAAAAGTTATGCCAAAAGAGTTCCAAATATTTCAGGAATTCTCTCGGGGATCAGTGGGGATTTCCTTAATTATTTTCCGGAAGTTTGGCCATAATTTTGTAACCAGAAACGCTAGAAAGTCAGTCAAACCCTCTAAAGACTCGTATGACAGCCTAGAATCCAATAAAAACTCGAGTCAGAAAAACGGCTCATGGCGTTGGCTTCCAGAGCCTGAAGACGTCATCCAAATGTAAACAAATATGCATAAACATACCCACATCTTGTTAACATCAACAAAAAAACGACATCCAAAACTTAAAAACTTTTTTATATTCTAAACTACAAGACTTCACGCGTCTTTAGAGGGTTTGAACAGCTCTCTGGCTCAATCGGCTGGCGAGTTATGACCATTGGTATAGTACACCAGGGGTCAGCATTTGTGTGAGTAGAATTTTTACCTATTTTTGGTTTTTGCACCATACATTTGGCTCCAGATATGAAAGGCAATCAATGGCTCTAAAGACTCGGATGATGTCCTAGATTCCAAAAAAATCTTGTACCAAAAAATGGCTCACTGGGTCGGCGTCCAGGGCCAGGTAATCTCAGCTAAAAACATCCATCCATTGTGACGTCACCCACAGAGAACCCCCCACTAAAAACGAATTTTTTTAAAATCTGAACTGGAATACTTGCCGAATCCGTAGATGGTGTGAACAGCTCTCTAGCTCAATTGGTTGGCGAGTTATGTTGGTGCAAACTTCTACATAAAAGTGGCAAGCTCTAATCGGTAATACCATGGTTGTGAAAATAAACAATCTTATCTCTTGCCTAAGAAAAGTCAAAACGTACCTTGTAAAAATGTACTGATCTTCTCCGACAATTGCGTCAGAAGCTGGATGGAGATTACAAGCTTCGGGAACCTCTAGCGAGTGCTGCGGTAATGCATCGAGTGACTGCAAGATGGCGCTCTGCCTCACACTCGGTGCAAACAAGACGGAGGGGAGGCGATACTTGACTGCAGTACGAGAAACGAGCTACGTGTTTGTAAGTTGAAAAAAAAGCATGAAACCAACACTGCATTTAGTATCGCTGGCCACTGGCACCGTTGGGGCAGCCAGTAGCCCACGGGGACTGCCCGTTAAAGTTCACTGCGTCCAAGTCCGAACGGAAGATGAATTCAACTCATTAGCGACATGGATAAAAAACTACCTGGGTGACACAAAAGTCATTCTANGGTAGTGATGATTACGAAGAATACCCTTACTGTCGCCAGAACTTTTATTTTTCTCACTAAAGTTTTTCATGGGCCCCGATCAACACATCGCCGCCTATTTACACATTAATAAATGTATTTGTGCAACTGCATTTACAAGTAGGATAGGTGGGACAGGCCCGTAGTCACGGGGTGGCATTTGGGGAAAGTGACCTCTCAAATTTTGTTGTGCCCAGAAAAATTTGTTTTAAGCGTATAATAAAAACAAAAATCTTGCCCCATAAAAATGTATTTTCCCCCCAAACCTTAAAACCTGGCTACAGGCCTGGGTAGGGATGGCCTCTTTGAAACGCCGAGTTGAAGATCATTTAACTTGGATTAATGGTTCATCAAACGGCATGTTCGCTTGTGAAGCTATGCCAAATACATGTTACAGCTAAACTCCGATTCAGTTTTACAATCAAGCAAAATACGCCAAACCTTTGGGCAGCTCAAACTCCTTCTTGACTGAGCTTGCTGCCAACCAATAATCAACCATCGAGTTCAAAGCCAGCTGGTCATGCGCATTTGTGACGTCACAACCGTATATGAAGTCGGCGATTTGACTCCTGAGGAAGCAAAATCACTACCTGAAGTTCGAATAGCATTAAAATAACCGTCAAATACGCTACAAGGAAAGGTTACATTGTCTTACCTCATACTTGGCCACGATATATTTCTGAGCATGATGTTGCCACCAGCATCCGAACTGGACTGGATGTCCATGAATTCCTTAGTAACCACCGCAAAAGCCGCCTGTGTCGCACAATACACACTTTTATGCGTTTCCAATGATGTTTTCGCGATGAACCACATCGACTTAGGTAAGTGCGTCAATGGCGGATGAGGAATAGCTTCATGTTAAATCGATCCTGAGGATGTCNTCTCAGTATTNGATTATGTGGAATTCATCTTAAGTTGAAAGCGGTCTTTATAACAGCACGTGTGTTGACGAAAAGTTTCGCAAAACAAAAGGTCGAAGTAAAACCGGTCAATATGTGAGCCTGAATTTCTGGCACGGCAAGAGTCGAAAAAATCCGGAAAACTTCTCTAAAATTCCCAAAGTCGAGATTCTCTGATAACAGGCAACGGCCTAAAACTCTACGATTTGGTTAAGTGAAAGACAGAAAATTTTCCCTATTGGTTTAACCAAGTTGCTGCAATCATTTATTTCTTTTTGACAGAATATCACAAGCTTACAACGGCCATGCAATGCAACTTACCTGTAACTGTTCACGATTGATGTATAGGAAAGCATCGGGTTGCTGCCAGCCAACGCTCGATGGCAACCTGCCTCTCAAGCGGATAGCACCGTGCAGCAGACACACATTGTGGAGACAAGGTAGCCACTCCGGCCGCGACGACGCGTTTATTACGTCACTATCCACGTGAGTAGAAAAGAAACGGAGTAGGTTGTCTTTAATACCCTGTGCACAGCACAACGTTAAAACAGTTCAGAAGTTACCTTGGCAATAACAAAAAAATTTAAAAAAAAAACATGAAAACAGTCAGCGGCCATAGTTGTTTATTCCATTATTCCACGGCCGCTTAATTACTTTCGTCAAAAGTACAGTGAAACCATCTTCTCACCTTAGGCATGTCAATCATAACTTTGACAGAGCCGTGAAGGAGTACCGTAGACAGATATTTGGAATCCGCTTCGCACGTTACCCACAGTTGAAAAGATGGATGGACGGATGGAGCTTCGGTCAAATGCGAATAAAGAGTTTGCAGAAGCTTCGGGTTATTCTGAGTGTTGTGGAGGAGAAGTAAGGATCCCTGAACACCAGGAAATATTTGGGTGTTTATGTCATCTCTGGCGATTTATTCCGATGGATTTTCAGTGACCTTGCACAGTTTCAGCGGAAGATACGTTAGCAGATCTACGCTGGAGAAAATACGACATTTCTACCCCACGTAGGTGTAAAAAAGAAAACGTAGACCCGCTTTTGCTTAAAACCCCAAAGACTAGAAACCAGCAGGAAAAAGAATTAACAGCAAGATGAACCGCATATGCATTGCTACATTTGACGCATTTGTCGTGCTTGGCCAAGTGTATCTGTGGGTTAGTAAGGGTCTCCAAGCTCACTCAACAACTGTAGTTGCCTAAACTGAGCTCCACCACCTTGGACTTTCACGTAGCAGCTTCAGAAATACGAACAAAATCAAACACAACACTGGAAAAAATTAATCATGTCCGTCATATGAAAAATTGCCAATGTCAGAAAAAGAATGAGGGACTGCCAGGCCATTTCAGCAAACATTTTTGAAAAATCGTTTCACCAGTCACAACTGTTTTGTACTCTGCTGTTGAGATGGTTTTCCAGTGAATGCTTTTTTCTATATATAATCGTTTTCGCAAGTTGAATACAAAGCAGTAAAAATACAAAGTGTTTGCGTTGCGACGAATTTAGACGTAGTTGTGACGCAATTGGCAACCAAGTCATTGAACTGGAAGTTTTGAGAATGCTGTTTTTCATATGTTTTATTCAGGAACATCAAAACCAAGATCAAGCCACCGACAAAGCACCTCAACTTAAGTTCGTTTGTTTGTTTACTCACAAACTTTCCTTTGACGGCAGGGCGAAAGTATCCTTGGCTTGTGAAAAACTAATTAAACATACTGCGACTGCTACTTTACTCACCGTTTCCATCGCATGATCGAGACATTGTCTTGCTCTCCTGTTTTCGTTTTCGCCACAACCACTCACGTTGAAAATGTCGTAAGTGTTGCTAGACTTTGCCACAAATCGCGTAAACTCTGCGAAAGCTGATTGATTTTCTGAAACACGGAGTTTGAATTACGTTCAGATCACATCAGCAGCCGGCGCCAAAGCTGAAAATGGTAGATACAGGCTCCGATTACTCTTGACCACTGAGAGGTTCGGCACGACATCATTTTTTCGTTATTGAGGCAAACGCACCCACAATGTTTTCATTCGGACAAATGACCAGAAAATCGTGACCGGACGTTACGAAATCGTCTGTCAACGGACGTAACATCAGTTTTCGGCAGTAGAAGCTAAAACGAATCCGCCAAGGGATATTCAGTGCAGTTGAACCTGCACAAGGCACCGGGTGCCAATATTATTTCACAACACCCAGGGTTTTTTTGCGATCAGTAATGTTTCCAGCAGCTGGCCCTGAGGCCCACAAGGTCAGGGTCAGTTCAAGCACATTGTTCCCACAGCCTTTCACTGCCTCGGGCCTCGCCTTCCGAAGTAGTAAAACACAGTAAACTACTGTACAAAAACAACAGGATTAGAAATCACAAATTCAATTCTGAACACAGTTACATGGAATCAGACGAACTGCGCCTTTCGAAGCACGCAATGATAAAAGTCAAATAAAAATACATAGTTCTGAAAGTATAAGCATATGTTCATTTTTATACTATGCGTACCAAGTTTGTAGCTACTGCCTACTTTTTGTTGCACAGCAAATTGCTTGCGTTTTGCTTGAAAAACGCCCAATAGATAACAAAAGTCTGTTCGTCGGTTGTGCCACCGGCTTTTGCGAGCGCAGAACAGAACAATCTACTACGGATTTGCCTGGAAAGCAAATTTAGTGCAACACCCAACGTTTCTCACAGTATTAAAAAACAGTCGATATTTCGCAAATATAAAGTCATTCAAGGCAAAAGTTTGCAACACGAGGTTGCAAAGACGCGTGTTCAAACAACAAAAAAATCTGAAACTCGGGTCTTGACATTTTTTCTTGGTGACGACAATTGGCGAAAGGCCGAAACCTGAATTTTTTGCTTCTTTCCGGGGCGGTGAAGGTGAACGCTCTTGCCCAAGAAGCGCTACACAACCTTCCAATTGAGAGGCAGACACTTTACCACTGAGCTAATGCCGACTACTGACATTTGGAAGAAGTTTTACGAACAATGCATATTCGGCTACGACTGACGTGCAAAGGTATCGGAGACAGAGACGCACACAATTGCTGCTCCGTATATTGTACTATTAAAAACGAAAGCGTGGTAGTATAAATGTAAAGTTTTCTTCGAAGAAACGTTTACGACCTAAACAAACCGCCACGGTTCAGAATAGACTTACCATTGGTAAACAACAGAAAACCAGGTATTTTTGCTGAAGCTTGACTGGCTGCAGTTTGCAAATCTGGAGATTCGTCGCGCAAGAATTTTTTCCCCAAAACCCGGTATACAAATTCTGTTGCAGCGTGGATCAGTCTTTCGCTTCGAACAGCCCTGTATGCAAATAAAATAAATAAACAAATAGGCATAAAAGGTATCGTTGTTCCTATGCAATAGAAGCTTCTATCTTACAAAACATCCACTTATCAAGTGCAAGTCAAAGAATGAATTCAAAAATATGAGTTGAATTTGCAAACCTCGCTCGATTACGGTTTCACTAAAGGTTTTCGGTTTCATAAGCTGATCCAGATTATACGACAGCATTAATCTTTATGCTGTAACAACGCTTGAACGTATTATGCACATTCAAAGAGTTGTTAACGCCACAGGAGATACAATGCACGATTGGTTTTATAGACGTTATAACTTCTTACTTGCGCGCAAGCGATCAAAACAGCAGTGGCTGCAAAAGGTGAACTTCCCCATCAGCGGCTGACAAGACGTAAATAGACCCAGAGAATTTTTAGACATCATCTCTTCCCAAGCATATTTGGTTGACGTTAGTTACCATTAATGACTCTAATTCAACACACCTGACGACCAGAAGCCGCTGAAGTGCCGTGTAATGCTCATCCGCATTGTCAGGGAGGCGGCATTTGCTGACACTTTCAGGTGAGTCCCCTTCGCACAACTGTCTCCACTGCGCTTCGCGACCATCGCGAGGCATTTTATCAAAAACCTCATGAAACCAGTCGTGATAAGTGGCTAGAGTCTGAAATACGTAGTTACAATATGAAAAACAAGTGTTCGTCCTATCGCAGGTTAGTTTAACTTACTTAACCCGAGAGAACAAAAGGTGGCGGCACAATTAGTTTGCCGCAATTGCTAGGGCACCTCAGTGAACCGCGGTGTGAACATTCACACGATGTTATCAATACCGTAAGTAAACTAAACCAGTGTTTCCCCACCATTTTGTACGTGGTCAGGTAACTGTTCGATATAAACGACATGCCCCACTATCCCGTGAGCGTTGCTATGTTGCCTTGGTTTTGTGCTAGGTTTTACACGCATTCGCTTTTTCGGAGCAGTTTATTACAAAATTAGCAACATCATCTTTTGACTAAGAAGTCCTTTGATTTTCAAACACAAATGTTATGGTTGATAGTATTCCAACGAACTGCGTGCAGGCCATTTGGAAAACGCTCTGTAGCCACAGGCTGGGAAGCACCGCACACGAGTGTGGCAAGCAGACTCAGACTACGGCAGCAGAGAACAACAGCGTTGTAAAACGGCGTTTTAGAGAACAACAGAGTTAGAATGACTGGAAAACTGTGTCATTTTTTGTAGTACCATTTGTCACGCTTATAAGTTTTCATCAAGTTTTTTTTGTAAAGTCACATTCGACAAATGTTATCTTGGTACTTTACAACATAAAAATCTCATGCGGTTGTGACTACCCTTGTTTATTTGAAGTTTAGTATATTAGCCATGCAACGCATAGCAAACGTATTAGATGATGACCTCTGTCTACAAAAAGTTGCCTGAAAAAGATTACGGCATAACGTGTTATTGCTTCTCGAAAAATGAATGCAAGTCACTCTGGTTAATCCCGTATCGTAATCTTGAAATAATGCTGGCATGTCTTTTTTTCACAACAGCAAGGAAAAAAACTTACCCGCTGCTTTATGCAATTTTTAGCGCATTCAAAGACATACAGATGATGATTTCCATCGTGAAGTGCACTACACAACAAATTAAAACGCCAGTTTCACTGAAAATCACCTGCAGATTTCGAAACTGTTCTTCGTTCATCCAATCAAAAGGCTTTTTTGCTTGAGCACGTGACTCAGAGGAGGGACAACCAAGTGCGTTCATTAAAGCAAACCCGTATTCAGGTGAAACAAGGAACTCACGTTCACCGATGTTAACGTTACCTGGAAAAGATTCGAAAAAAGGACGTTTGTTAGTATTGACAACAGTTAGAAAAAGGTTGATGTTTTCCGTGACAAATTTGTCACCTAAGCTCTGCAGACTAGGGAAGAAAAAATTTTACAGAGATGTGAACGTGATATGGATTTTCTAATATTGCAAGAACCCCGCTAATATCTTTAAACCTCTTCAGTTTTTTTTTCATTTTCCGATGTCTTGGCTTTAACTTGAGGTAAACTATTTAGTGTTTGCGTCTTGGAAACTCAACATAAATTTTACCATGAGAATCCTCGATCTCTAATGCCATGAGAAGGACGAACAAGAAGCGGTCACGTTCTAGAAGTGCTTGGCAAACTGTGAAGAAGATGTCGTAGGTCATTTCACTGCAGATCACTTTCAGAGGGGAACGTTCGGACTGATCGATGCTCTTGTCATAAAAACTGAAAAAAAACACTTACGATAAGTTTTTCTTCGACAAAAAGACAGTTGCCGCAACGACGCCACACTGAAAGAAAGCCTTTAATTTCAGAGAAAAAAAACAGCTTCAGGCAAGTCAACGTCATCGCTAATTTTCTCAATTATATTGTCAATATCAACACGCACGATCACCTCAAAAACTGTTGCCAACTGAACTGGTAGATGGGGTTCACCACCGGCAAGGAACGAATGACATCAAACAGAACGGCACCGCGCAGCGCCACCTCACGGAATCCCTCCTTGGCACGGTCGACTGCGTTTTCGGTGGCATCGATTTTTGTTTGGCTGAAAATTAAAACGTGTGGATGTGAACTAAACAAAAAGGGCGACTGGGCGGTATGCACAAAAACACTCTAGTGGCTCTTGGCTTAATGTGCAGTATCATGTAACTTAACCGCTGATTTGCCGTTTGCTGCCCAATATCAGTTAATCACAGAGCCTACGAGAGGTGAGTACAAGAGGTACATCGTACCCGGGCCTGGTAGGTATTGGAGCCCGGGAGGATGAAAGTAACCATGCTACGTTTTTCTGTAATCAAGCCCAAAATTACTAGCGTATGCCAGTTTCCCGTATAACAATTAATCTTTGCAAATCTTAGCATGGTAGCTGTTTTATCTATATTCTGATTACTATACAAACATGCTATACAAGTTTTGACGAGGGCCCAGAAGCTGGGGGGGCGGGAATCGGTCTTCGTACCCCCTGATAAAATTATCTCAGAGGTCGTGGTTACGCATTGCCATCGTAACGCAAAACTGTAGCAAATCCCCTGTTTGGAGGGTCCACCGATGTGCGATTTTCGCATTACTGTGCCACGCAAACTTAAATTGCAAGTAAAACAATTTGCCGAAAATTGTGCCTGAGTGACGGAACTCAACACAGAAGCGACGGCGCTGCACAATTGGCGCGTTAAGAGGCTTGCCACTGCTCGCCGGTTTATTCATATGACATGAATGATATCGTTTGGTCATAACGTCGGTGGCCCTTACTTGTTTGCAGAGACATGATTACACCAGTTTGACAACTGTGCACGCTTGTTACGGAAAATTGGGTGCCGACCCCCGATAAAGTGAAAAACGCTCCATATCTGATGATAGTGCGACCACGAGAAGCAGTACTGAAACGTTTGCAAGCTACAACAATCGATTATATATAATATTATATAAATACAGTAGAATATACATCCAATGTCAATTCTTTAAAAAGAATAGTCTAGAATTTCTTTTACGAAAAGCATAGCGTAGAACAATTTAAATGTTACCTCAATACCTGCAACTTAAAATTATAACAGGCAGTATTCTTCCACAAACTTCAAACACACGTAAATGTTCGTGTGTTGCTAAGCAGGCTTTTCGGATTTAACATTTTGGCAAACCCAGCGGGTTTTTTAACTCAAAAAGACTTTTGCCATTTCTTAACTGTTCTGCATTTAGGTAAAGTTTCACTTGTGAAAGGACTCTTACCATTTCGCACTTGGAGTAAGTTTTTCAACTTGTAGAAATTGCGACGTTACGTTGAAACATGTGTATGGTTTTGGTTTTAGTAAAGTGGAACTACTGCCTTTGTTTGCAAAAGCAGCTGCATTTATAGGTCTATAGACAGGGACGGCGAAGCAGCAGTAAGGGGGGCAGTAAAAAGTTGAGGGTAATGGGAACTTACAAAAAAACAGAAAAGTCGTAACCAATATGTACGTTGCATTCCAAAACAGTATTAATTTAACAAAACTCGTAATTTTTACATTGGAAGACTTGAAAATTCCACATAGCCAGCAAATAAATGAACACGTTTGTTGTTAGAAGAACAAGCAAAATAAATTGATAAAATAAACATGTCATGTAATATTTCCTGGAGTAACAAACAGTCGCTGAAATTAAGCAGTGCAAAACCATTGTGTGGCTGGTTTGCTGGACTTATAATGCGCATTATTACGTTCTAGGCATAGTTACGTTTTTCCGTACCACGAGTACAAAACTGTTTATTTGAATTCAATGCAAAAGCGTAAACATGATGGGGATGACAGCCACATTTACATGCTCCGTATCAATTTTGACCTCCAAAATAATAGAACAGAAATTGTAGAAAACCATACGGAATGGACGCGCAAAAATTTACAATAATTTTGTTTCATGTCGACCTTGGTTGATAGACCATGAAAATACCTACGATACTGTTTATGGAAAAAAGCACCTCCGTCCCTTTTTTGAAAGGGCAGGGTGGGCAATGGCCGCGCCTTTGGATAAGCATAATCGACAAAGTTCGCCACAACGTAGTGAAGTGCAAGTACTACGATGACGTTATCAATGGGGCTCTAACCAACAACTATGGGGACCCGCATTATCACGCCATGACACTATCGTAACGTGCAGTATCGTCCTGTGTTTGTGTTTTACTTTTTGACTCAACTACTAAACATGTAGGTAACTTGAAACACAAAAATTTCTTATTTTGGACACTGAAGTAAAAAATCCTCTTTTCTTTAGCGAAATTGCTAAGTGCAGATAGCGCTTCAAACGCAAGATTTACGTTTCAGTGGCCTCGTCATACTGCTTCTTGATCTCGGCTAGCTTCTTGGTTATTGCCAAGTCATTGAGAAGACGAAACTCTCCGGCAAGGATGTTCTTCAACTGATCTTCAAGGCTAATTAAAACTTTCATGTTCTTCATCTTATCGCGCTGAGTGTTCATCCAGTCTTCTTTCAAACGAGGTTTCTCAAGTCTTATAAATCTGAAACGCAGAAACAAAACCTAGCACAATTTCCAAAACATTTTGTAGATTACAACATCATTTGCTAACTCTGTATAAAAGACAGCCCAGGTTATTGGTTATTCACAAAACAGCCGCACAGTACGTGTTAACCTTGTTATGTTAAACCGGACACGTTTTGATGCACAAGTGAAGCGTGCAATGATGCAATACGCAGCACTGGTCCTTACCTATCAAGCAGTTCAATTTCTACACCTTCTCTTGTCGATTGCAGATAAACTAAAGTAGTATAAGCTGCTATTTCGGGCGGAACATCTTGAGGTAGGGTGGAGGTGTGGAGATACAAACGGAAAGCGGGATTGCATTCGACTTCGTGGTCCTCAACCTGTAATAGTCAAAAGCGCAAAATGCTTGATTCGTTTAAACCAGCTTGCATTAAAACAGCAAAATTTCTGGGAATGCTATTTTGTTTCAGAGTAAAAGGTATTAATACGCCGGAAATCGAATTGGTGTTTCAAACTGCTTTGACGCACTAACAGTAAGTTTTGATATTCCGGTTAAATTCAGTGAATGGACTTCCAGTTGGAATTTCAGTTGTGCAACATTAGCAGCAACTTACCATCATTTTAAATGGAGCGCTGCTGTTGTGGAACTCTCGTCGATGACGCAACACTTCGCGAAATCGCGCGTCATCAGCCAGGGCCTTGACGTCACAGTAAGTGATGAGCAATGTTTTTCCTTCGCTCAGGCAGGTTTCAAACTGCGCTCGTAGATCCTGAAATAGCAATTCCTGTTTCGTCGTAAACAGTCCTAGCTCAAGTTACAAAAACGCAAGCAACCCCTAAACGTTGATGCTTTAGCGGAAACACATTTTATCTTTAACAAAACTATACGCATAATGAGCAGTCCTCGATGCAAGAGACATTAACCTTTTCTTGACATTAGGTCCAGTAATAGACTCTAAATATCGGCACGGGCAGACAATGCCATGAAAGGTCAATCGAATCGAGCCACCTGACCTGCAAACTTTCATTATCTGCCTTTTTTCGATTTTACGGTGAGAATAATCAAATGAAAAGATATTTTTTAAATGATGGAAGAAAACAGCTCAAAACCGCTTCTGCACAATGTCCTTACGTTGTAATGCACTGCCACCAAGTTTTCTTCAACATATCTTTCCAACCAGTTCACTACTTTAGCAACTGGATCGCACACCAAACACCAGGTGGCGTGTTCCGCAGTGAGCAGGCACGCTTGATCAAGAGTGAAATAGTCGACAGGCAATTTCTTCGAACACAGGTGCTGCACGTCCAGGGGAGAGTACAAGAATTCGTGCAGCCTAAAAAAAAGCAAGTTTGCAAACTTCAGCATCGAACAAGCGTGAGATCATTTACCCTATGTCTTATACACCACACTGTCGCGAGATTGTGTAAACAGTAACCAAGAGCAAAACGAAAACTTTCTGTTAAACAACTCACCTACTAAAACTTCAACTGCCACACGTTACTGCGTTACATTACAATGTTCGAAGATAAATTTCATCTAAATGGTGAACAAATTAAACAATACGAGTCTACTGAAGTGTTATACGACCGAAACGCAGTTACAACTTTAAGTGCTTCAAAATATGCTGCTCAACTATGAAGATCACCAGGTTAGCGCGAAAAAAGAGCACAGATTAGTGAAAAATACTTCACAAGGCAATTTATGTCACATATCGCATAGATCTATTCATTTTTGCAACTGGTAACTGGCCTGTAGTTGTTGAACAGCATTTTGTTTGGTATGGGCAATTCGTAATGCTTGCAAACGTGTGTGTAGAATGACGTCATTCTCTTGCGTGCGTCCGTTGTCATCCCCCCACAATATGTCAGGTACGCTGCGGCCAGAACGCAGTTGGTGACGAGTTGCTCAGCGCTAATGGTGTCGGCAAGTTCTGCTTTCCAACTTCGCTCCAGCGGTTTCAAACTAAGATAAGCAAATGCAAATGAGCTTCACCGTTGCAAAGGATTAGCTCGTTCGTCGATTTGTCCAAAACAGTGGTTCTCTGCCTTTTTCAATTCGTTTACCAGCTGCTCCAGAAAAACTTAATTTATTCAAATGTACCTATGATTATTAGAACACTAAATTAACAAAAAAACAATTGAATGCGAGCGCTCATAGGCGTAGCCAGGGGGACGAAAGGGGCCACGCCCCCCAAACTTCTAGCAAATCTTGTTCTTTTGTGCTGCGAGACGCTGTGACCCAAACCAAATGCTGTTGCTCACATATATTTAAAATATTTGCCCCCAAAAAAACTTTTGGACTGGCGACGCTACCGCGAGCGCCATAACGGTTTCTTCCCCATAAACCCCTGCTCAAACTTTCATGTAGAAGGGCAATCCATTAGCTGAGGAACAGCGGTACGGGTCGAGTTGGGTATGGGGAGGCCATTCTTAACCAAAAATTGCAGGAGAGCATTCCTTGGGTTTTGTTCATCTGATACCATATTTTACGTATGACCATGAAGCTGCTCGCGTACCACCAGAGGCACGCGTATCACAGGTTGAGCACCACTGCAGTCTATCAAGTGAAGAAATGCAGTGAATCGTTACAGCTGTCAGCAAAAAAGGATCGAGTTATACCGATAGAATCGACAATAGTATGCGATCCAGAGAAAAACGCGGGTAAATTTTGATGAACCAAACAACATCGGCAACTGCTTAACAATGTACAATCACAATTGATAAAAACTACCAGTCAACTTATTGTGTAAGTTTGTAGACATTTTATGAAAAAGAAAACGGCAATCAGATAAACAGCAGTTCTTCGCTGGTTCAAAATTTTTTATTACCAATTATCCTATTGAGTGATTGCTCCTTAGATTTTGCTTTGCCAAGGTAAGAAGCACCATCACTTTAAACTAAGTAACCGGTGCTCAAGTGAGCAAAATACTTGCATGTATCGAACTTACACCAGAGCCATAATGTCAAGGTAGACGGTATAATCTAAATGAGCAATATATTTAAAATATAGTGGTTCGCACCCTGCACCGCACAGAAATATCAATTCTGGTGTTCTTTGAATGGTGAACAAATTTTTCGTTGAAGTTGCAAGTAGGTATCGCAAAAAAGAAAATTTCGCCCGCAGTGTTACAAAAACGCTGCGCTTTTGTGGTTTAATCTCGCACCTTAAACTGTGTAAGCAACTGCAGTAGAAAAATGATAATCCAAATAAATAATATTAATAAGAGAGAATCAAAATGAACAGTATTCTGCAACGAGTAAACAGATGTTACTGCCAAATGCAAGCTGATAGAAACTATAGCAACAATGTAGCCTACTGTAGTTGTTAAAAGACGCCATCGCCTTACCTGTCTAGTGTGCTTAACGCAGATTTCAATCTTTCCTGTGAAGTTTGCAGTTCATCTTTCAGTCTGTGCTTCTTAATGACAGCCTCATCGTATCTGCATTATAGCATGTGAAGCATTTTAGACTCACAGTAGCACAATTCATGTTTACAGCAACAGCAAGATTCATGCGAACTACAAGTTTTTAGGCAAAACAGAGCGCAAAGTGTTGAGTATGGGAATCACTGCCATAGCCGAGGTCAAAACGTTCGATTCAATTTTGTAGAGTTCAAGGCTGACACCAAAACAAGGAAGAAATTTACGAGAGACCGAGATGAGGTAACTTTTTCGAAGCCATGAGACTGACAGATCAAACAAATAAGTTTAAGACCGAAACAAAAAACTTTTTTTACGAAACCAAATACTCTGCCACAAAAATTGGTCCCAGACATTTGTTTTTGTAGTCGTACCACAACTACAAGTAAATGGCACTTTCGTTTTTAAACATTTCATGAAGCTAGTTGTCCATGCGTTTGAAGCTTCACGACCACTGAATTGGAAAGCTCGAAACTGAGGCGGAGAACTTCAAAATCTCAAAAATAGTGCAGGCTGATTATTCAGTCATTTCTACTAAGTTCAAGAACCGAACTACAAGGTTATCTTTAAAAGTAGTGAATACATCGAGTGTGGCCTGTGCATGATATTCGCCCCCAGAGTAGAAACGTAAAACAGCTTCGCTGGCAAGTTCTGTAGCGATTATGTACATTAAAAAATTAAATATGCAGCAAAATTTATTTATCTTGAAAGCAATCTCTATTCATCGCCATCAACATGGCTATGTGTGTACAGAGAGAAAGAAACAAGCAATGCATCGGGGCAATGTTTGCGCAAGAACTTCATCGGCATACCGGGTCGAAAACGTCGACTAACGCACTTTTAGCCATCTGACTGGCTTGGGTGTTGATTGCTAAGAAGTTAACTGAAAACATTTATACCTCTGTTGCAAAGCGTTGACATTGGCCTGAAGGAGCTGTATGTCGTCTTTGGTCAAGCCTTCGATCGAAGTCGTTTCCCACAGCTTGTTACCATCGTCCACAGCAGCCTCGTCCTCGCTGTCGTCCACCCTCGCTACTGGCTGCTCAACAAAAAGTGAGTCCACAGAGTTCAAATCGATTCATCTCACATGGAAGAACCATTGCTGGGGCACAGGCTTTAATCGTTTGCTTGCTGCACGGCGCATACCAAGTTCAAGTACAGTGCAACGCAACAATACGAACAAGAGATGTTACACGACTTGTGTAATGTTTTGGATCAATATCAAGCTCATCCTAAAACCTTTACCTGCAAAAAATTAACGATTGCAAATGACTCGACAGAAAAAATAAGAACTCGACATGACTCGACAGTAGATCGCGACTCGAATTGGATTTGACTCGGCGTTGTGATGAATCGGAATCGACTTCTACATTCATGACTTGTGCCCACCTCTGACAAGAACTTAGAACTTTGTAGATTTTTCTCATGACAAACAACGTAATTCTATTCTGTTTCGCTTCAGCGACCAATATATCAACCTTGTGAGTTATGCCTCGCTTTTATTGCAGCGACGCAAGTCAACCGGACTGACCCAAATATGGCACAGTATTTATTAGCAATAAACCGAAGTGGACTCATCGCGCGCATCCAGTGTTCACGCAAAAGATTATTGATTGTGAGATGTTGAGCGCCCCCCCCCACCGATCGCTGTTCTCGTCCAATGATCTCAGTTTTCACCCACCAAGCGATTTTACCGGATCTGCTCCATTTCGTGCAAACCAACAACGACATCAATTCCACACAGTTAAAAAAAGAAGGTTGACTTGCGCAGACCTGCGTCGGTCCAGTGCGAACGAGTCGCTGAACAAGACGCTAAAAATGGCAAATTAGATCAAAACATGGTCCAAAGTGGTCGCGCTTTGGATTCCCGAACCAAAATTCATCATGCAACTTGATTCAGTTGCATTAGAAGCGCATAGACTAAAAATTTCCTTCTTAAAAAACAGAATTTTTTTGCGGGATGTTACAAAACTTTAAACTTGTGTATTAGATGACTGAAACATTGTTTTTTTATAAAGCGACCTACGGAAAATAACCTTGCTGTTTGTAATCCAGACAGGCAGTCACTAAGCCCATGCGATGCCACGTATTGCTTCCACGACACCGTGTTTAAGACATCGTTTTTAAAGGTGAAAGATTTTTGGCACGATTTACAATTGCGTTTAGTGAAAGCGAAGCCAGATATACACTTTTATTTGCCAATATTTCCGGGGGCAAGGAATATTTCGGAAATTTTACATTAATTTTCAAGCTTGCTCACTGCCGAAAAACGTTGCTTGCAGCTCCGAAAGAAAGTGAGAAAATCGATTGCACCAACAGTTTGGAAAATTTAGAAATAAACACCGTCGCCATAGCAAACTCCACCTTTTGATCCTCAGCTTCCGCTTGTTGTATTTTGACTCGCTCCGTCTCGAGTTGCTGCAGATGGTCAATGGCATGCTTCAGTGGCCCACACAGCCGAGTGTACTCGACAATGGAGATCACGTACTCGACCAGTACGGCGGCATCCTCGCTGCTGTAGCGGGCGGCGGAGATGGTAATGCCGGGGCCTGCGCAAAACAATTCCCGTTGTGCCTGACCTGATATCAACCGAGCAAGCTCAAGCGCAAAAGTACATTTTATCAAACACCAACCATTTGATTTTCGTTGATGAATAACCGTTTGGGATTCTTGAAGCAATGATCCTTCGCCGGTGACCCCTTCCTGACCTTCCTTGCCTTTGTCCAAGTACGATTCAACGTCTTGAAGAATTGTTTCGTTCAGACCGTTTTCCCAATCAACGCTACAATAACAGCAATATGCAACCAACTTTGATGAAAAATGAGATAAAAAGAACACAGACAGGCGCAAGTATTGCTATTTCAGCGATTGCTTCTCTTGATAACAGACATGACTGATGATTTTCACATTGTATTATTTCTGTGGAATCAAGTCACATTAACAGCAAACTTCAAGTAACTACACTCCACATGTGAGACAAGCAAGGAATCAACTGCAAATTTTTAAAAGGAAAATCGATTTCACGTAACACTGCACATCGTTTGTCCTTGAATCTTATTCAAATAGAATTTTAATTTGAGAATTTGATTCTATTTGAATAAGATTTTAGGACTGACGATGCGTAGTGTTACGTGAAATCGGATTCCTACCAAAAATTTGCGATATTTCACCTGTAGAGAGTAGTTACTTGAATACAGATATGTGCAAGTTTGAATCATCGCAAAAAGATGAAAGCAGAGCCCAGTCGGCGGATTTCTCGAAAGCCAACAGAAAACTTGGTGCTCTGAATCGTGTTAACTGCAAACTTCTGTACAGGAAGGCTCAACAACATGGACAGCAAGACTGCGTCGTACAAATTTGGGTTGCCAACAAATTTTGAGAGTTGAAGATTGCGCGTCGTATTAAAACAGAAATCCACCTTTAATCCCCTTCTACACTACAGAGTAAAAAACTGCAAAGCAGTGGTTCCCAACCGGGGAGGAATTCCTACCCAGGGAGGAAGTTCATGAGATCAGGGGAGGAATCTCCACTTTATATTTTAGCTCCCTAATAACTATATAGGTTGTACGTCTCTTTTAAGTTGCCAACAGCTGTTCCACCTAGCTCTTCAATCACCAAATTAACAGTGGCGCTATTTATTGGATTATTACATCATTAATTACACCTGCTTAGTTAAATTGTTTAAGTACATTCCATGTTTTCTGATTGATTCTTTGAATTTTTCCCAGTTGAACTTGCTGCTTGTTTGAAAACACCAAGCAGAGCTAATTATCGTATCTTCTTCGTCGTTTCAGCGAGTTGTGGATGTCCACTGCTAGGCCGGACTAGATCACGGGGCAGGTTTTGAGCAGCCATGGATTGGACATTGGAGGACAACGTGGTCGACGGTTTGTTCTTCTGCGCCACACTCACAGGCCGCAGAGGAGCCATACACCATTTGTACAAACAGGAGCGGAAACGTCCGATCCCGGTGTGAAGCGGTTAAGCCGGACCCAGACTGTTCGTGGGAGGGTCATTCCAGGAAGGCGGGTGCCAGTGTCAGGGATGAAAGTACGGAGACTCGTAATGTTGTACAACCACTCAGCCTTCCATTGGTGATCCGCCCAGTGCGCCGCACGTATGTTGTTGTCGTCAGATGAACTGATGAGTTGTTTGCGGCATGTACAAATGGGTGTCTCGATTTGAGGCGCAGTGGATTCGCACTCGGTGGACGGTGAGCGCTGAGTGGAGCAGGTGTCCAGGCTCCATGGCACGGCGTGCAAGAGAAAGTGTGGCTCCTTTGCGACAAAGATCAGCAGTTTGGATGCCTGCGAGCATAGGAAGGTTGTCTTCTGGTGTAGGACGCAGGCATCAAGTCACAATTAGCAAGGCGTTGTTGATGGCAGGGTCAATGAGGCAGGTGTGAGCACTGCGGCACCAGACAGGAGCGCAGTACTCTGCTGTTGAATGGACCAGGGCAAGGGTGGCTATTCGCAGAGTTGTTGCTTCAGCACCCCAACCAGAGCCAGCAAGCCGCCTCAGGAGGGCGATGCGTGATGTCAACTTTTTGCGAAGTGACTCGAGGTGTCGGCGATACTTAAGCGCCTGTCCAGTGTTACCCCGAGGTACAGTATTTGGTTTCGGAGCAGAAGGGCAGGGATTTGTTGCTGTGGTTGTCTTTTAACTCACGTTTAGCTTCCTTGTTTTAGAGATGGAAGACTGTCGACACAGTTTTTGAAGTTTTGAGACTTAGCTTCCAAGTCTGAAAGTATTCATCATCTACGGTTGCCATGTCCTTGCTCAGTACCCCTTCCTCTGCCTGCCAATCTCCATCAGCATGCATGATTGCTAGGTCGCCAACATACGCATACTTTCTGGAGACGGTGTTTTGCAGGTCAGAGATGTAGATGTTGAAGAGAAGGGGCGCCAGGACAGATCCCGTGGGACGCCGTTCTTGAGGTATCGTAACCTGTTTCTTTTGCTGTTTCCGGTGGTAAGGGTGAAGCTGCGATTGCCAACCATCTCCATGATCATGCGGACCATGCGTCTATCAGGCAGAAATCGCAGCAGCTTGCAGGTGAGGCCGTGGTGCCATACGGTGTCGTAGGCTGCTGTGAGATCGACAAACACAGCTCCGGCCTTCTCAGCCGAAAGGCTATCCTCGATGTCCTATGTCAGCAAGATGACCTGATCTAACGGTCGACCTCCCGTGTCGAAAAGTCGACAATTGGTTCGACACGAGCGTAGATGATTCTCTCAAGGATCTTGAAGGGAACACACAGGAGAGATACGAGGGGATGGCTCTTTGGGTTCCCAATGACTTCTCTAGCTTTGGAACCGCAACTATTAGTGCTTTTCTCCACAACTTGGCGCATGCAGGAAGTGAGGAAGTCGCAAAACCAAGGTTTGAGTCAACCCGGCGTGGAGTATGAACTCAGGAAAGATGGAGTCCAATCCCGGAGACTTTCCTGTCTCAGGTGCCTTAGCGCGGCAGCAAGCTCTTCTGGCCTCAAAGGGCCAGAGATACTGTTTCCTTCAGGTGTTCGGACCTTCCACAGGTCGGACAGCTCCTTGTTGACGAGCCTGGTGGACTCGCGGCTCTCACTCGTGTGAGGTTATCGTATACTAGCGGCTTATTCAAAACACGCAACAACACAACTATAGGATTATTGTTCAACCCACAACGTGCGATCGGAGTCATCGCAAAATTTACGATATAGCACTTTTAGCCACCCTGCTGAATTTATGTAATAGGGGAGGAATGAAAAGTTCCAAATCGAGCAAAGGGAGGAATGCATCAAAAAAGGTTGGGAACCATTGCTGTAAAGCTATTTCATAAACAGCAAGGAAAATGCCAGATTTAAGTCTGTAATATTCACTTGTCGTATAACGGGATTTATGACACAAATTGTAACTTATATGGAATAAATTGCAGGATTTTATTTGCAAGTATGGTGTGCGGTTTAAAATACTTCAAAATTTGTCTCAGGGAACTTGTTTCTACATGTGTTGTGAACTAGTAGTACGTAACTTTGAGCTGATATATCTACGCAGTTTTAGATTGCAGTGAAGTCTTTATCCAAAAAGTCAATATTGTTGATTTTTAGATGATATTTGCGAAAATTATGATCAGTGTTTTGAGAGGTACTGTATATATCAACAGCAATGGAAGGTTTATTCATTTGGAATGGATAAAAGGGACATAAAACTTTACTGGGTCGGGCTTGGGTGCTGGGAGATTTCTCGCAGCTATAGCGTGTGTGAAAAGGCAGTGCAGAAAAGAAGTGAGACGAAAGTCTTTTTGACTTCACAGATTTTAGCACAATTTGCAAAAGTTAGTTGGAAGCCAAGTTTATTTTACAACGCAAAGCAACAAGTGTCGGTCAGTTTTTTGACGACAAACAGAAAACACAGGTGTTCGGCGTAAACGTGTATGTATCGCAGTTTACGTCCACAGTTATGTATACTTTGGCAGCCACTGCACCTGTGAATCATTTCCACAAAGCGAACGGTGTCATTCATGAAGTTCTGCATGCTCTTCCACTTGTTACGGTCCACCGAACCATCTCCAGCAACACCTGAAACGGTAGCGGGTTTTACTGAAAAAAGGAGCAAAAAGTGCGTGCGAACTGCCGCGGATTTTTTTCTATGCTGATCACGATAATAACGAAGTATTGCGCCGAAAAACGCGTATTTTCGGAAAAGTATATAAACTTCAGATCATCATCAATGATCCCCAGAATGTTGATTTTCCAACTGGCAGATATAACCTGCACTTTTTTTGACACAAGCTCAATATACTTTCAAGCAAGTTCGCTTCATGAACGGACCCTGAAGCGACAAGTAGCTTCAACAGGAATACAGTCGCGTTTCTCGTTACAGTTTTCGTTACACTTTTCAGAAATTTCCAAACCGGACCAGCGTGATTTCCAAAACCACTCACCAAACGAGCTCACGCTCCTGGTCATCTGTCTCGCAAGTTTTGATTGCTTGTGAGTTTTCTTCGCTCGCGACTTCAACGTGCTGCCTGACGATACGCGAGACGACTTGTCCGAACCGTCAACTGCTTCTCCAGCTCTTTTCGCAGCTCTGGGAGTCTTTGTTTCGGGACGACCTTGCGATTGCTGCTCTGTGCGGGTGCCCGTGAGCCACGGGTGGGCGTCAACCAAGACCATCACCATCTCCAACACCTGAAAAATGTGTCTAACTGAAAATCCGACGTTTGACACAGAATTTAGCTACAAATCAGGCTACTTTTTAAAAGCAAACACGCTGACTGCTTTATCAGCAAACTTTTTAGGGAATTGTCAAAGAAAGCTTAACGGGCCGCAGTTTGCAAATGCCTGATCTCGACAAATGAATTGGAAGACGTCGATGTGTTTTTTCATTGTGTAGTTTGTCTTTCAAACAAATTCTATAGAATGGCACTTGCGCAAGAGGCTTGCGGATTGGTTCTATTGCAGCGGTGAAAATCTGGAATTTAAGTTTTAACTACAGGTCCATGTTCATTTCGAAGCATCAATTAGATCAAGGGAAAGTTTAGGATTTAGAGCTGGAAATAGCATACTCAATTAAAGCATGGATGAAGATCTATTGTGTTTAGAGACATGGTTTGATTACCTGAGCTACAAGCACAGGAGGATTTTGAAAAGCTTTCAGTCTTTCAATGCATCCTCGGTCAACCTTGTTTTTCCACAATTCCACTTGGTTCTTAGCAGTGACTAAGCTTGACCTGTCGCAAAAAATATTATCTCGTTTCAGTCATCAACGACAAAATTATCGGGAAACTAAAACATTGCCAAGGATGAAGGTTTTCAAACAGTCAAAAAAGTTTTGGAAGCAGCTAAATCACAAATCGCAAGCGCTGCATGTTCTCTTACTTCACAATGTCAAACCGTTCAAACAGTAACTTAATCAAATCGTTCTGAGCATGGCAGACGGACACAGTGCAACAGATAGCATTTTAGGAACCCGAAACAGCGCGATGATTAGTTGGCAGTCGAACAAAAACAGTTTATTTATAAACCACATTCATCACCGACCACGAAAAATCGAGAGTGTTTATTTGTGGGAGAAAACGTGGTCGATGAATTTGTGCAACGATCTTTTGTCATCTCGAGCTTTTTCGGTGCCCTGGTGCATTGACCTCAACTTCGACAAAGCTTTGTAATGTTCGCGCCAATAAAATCAACTCTCGTTTTACCACCAACTTTATTTGTCTTGCCGATGATCAAGCGTATTATTGCTTCAGGGTTGTGCAGTCGATTATTCGCGAGGACTCGTCGTTGTTTTCGTTACTCCGCTTTTAATTTCAATTAAATTTTAGGTTCATCACAGATTGTGATCTGTTAGCCGCAGTGCACCAGGTTCTGCCTGTGATTAAATTAACTTGAGAACCAAAACAATGAGCTACTTAAGACAGATTTCGGGAGCACTGTGTTTTACTTTGAGGGAGCATCTGCTGGATGATGTAAACGCCAAAATGGTTCATACCTATATCCAAATGCTATCATATTTTAACTACACCCTTAAATGTATAAGTGCAATCAAGCTATGAGCTTCATCTCTGTAGCATTCCTCGATGACCCTTGCGTTAAATAGCGCCACCACCGCCTGACCTTGCTTCTTCAAGTTCATGTTTTGCTGCTTCGATTTCTTCGTCAATTTGCACTCGCTTTGATTTCAAGTTTGCTTCCTTCATTTGTTCGAACTGTTGATCATACTCGTCGTTCTCGTCGTATTTTAAAAGAGTGTCTTCTTCGTAGTCAGACTCTTCGTCTTTAGTCAACTGCCAGACATCAAAGTTTATTGCAAACTGTAACATTGAAACATTGCTGCAAGTCGCATTTTGATAAATAGCTGTCAAACTGAACTTCTGCTTTTAAACATGATAACCAGTGCGGGTGATGGATATGGAAAGGCACAAGGTTACTTTTTCGGTACTTCCCATAAAACAAATAGCGATTCAGAAATTTGTCAAACACTGTAACTCGCGCCAAACCCAAGTGGCAGAATCCATCGAAGAAGCAGCAGCGATCACGATAAGACTTGACATTGTCAGCGATATCTCTGCGCTGTTCATGCTTATGCAGGCTTTTAGGTCCTTGGTTATTTGTAGCAACGGAAGTGTTGGTATTTTGCAAACAAGGTCAGGCTTTTTTAAGTCATAAGAACTATGAAGCACTTTAAACAAGTGATCTCGAGGACAAGAATTGAGTAACGAAAGGCTGTAAGTCACTTCCTCTGAATATAAAAAGTAATACATTTTTTGGCTTGTATTTCTCTGCATAAAAAACTGACAGCAAGAACCGCTGCAGTTTTTACGCGCAGCAACGTCGTTCTCGTTTCTTTTAAAACAAGAACCTTACAAAATGAGTTCGCTTTGCGAGATCGAAAGTACCAATCACGCCGTGAGGTTCTTATCTATGTAATGTATCGCATGTACAATAATAATAAATAGTATAGCTCATCATCATCACTTATACATAACCAGGGGCGTAATGTGGGGGGCAAAGGGGGCACAACACCCCGGGCGCCGAATCACTAAGGGGGCGCCAAATCACTGCGGGGGCGCTGAAAAGTCCCAACAATGTCACAAGTACTTTCTTTAATGCAGTTTGCTTCCGAAAGACCTCTGGTTCAAACACGGGGACGCCCAACTTGCTTCTTGCCCCGGGCGCCACCTAACCTCGTTACGCCCCTGCACATAACCCTTGGTCATACTTTTCAGCTCCACACGGATTTCTTAATTGTAGTTGCTATTTTTTGCCAAAGCACATTTTACAGACTTGAAAAAGGAAAACAAACAGCAACAGCAAGATAGACCACGCCATCAGATCAAACTTTAGTTAATGCACGGAACACGGGCTTACCTGCAGGAACGCGTGCAAGGATCCTCCTCCGGTGCCGAAATGAGCTTTCAGCTTCTCCAGCTTTGTCGCTTCGGTTGTCAAATGTTTGAACAAATCGCTGACTTGCACTTGAGCGGAGGCGTACTGCGCTTTGATTACCTGAAATAAACAGTTTACTTCGCATTGAAATGCTAGCGATAAATTTTTACTAAAGCGAAAGCTGGCAATGTTTAAAATTGGTTTTCAATTCACTTTGAATTTTCATGGAGTTCATCAAGATCAGAATCGATTGCGAACCAAACTTTCGCTTTGTCCCGACTGAAAGCGGCATCACAGAACGATCAGTTTGCTAACGATCGTCTGTTTTTCATAATTGTTCTTGTTACAGCTGCGCTGCATATAACGCGGTTAAAGCAGATCGCCACCACAGCAGTAAAGAACATGTTCACTGAAAGCACCGCTTCATGAACAGAATATAACCTCGGTCTTATCATGCAGCCGACAAAGACCGGATTGCTATCCGTTACATCTATTCACTGTATGAATCAAAAGTGAACTGAAAACCTCAGGACAGTCGCATTGCTTTTGCTCATGCAATATTTTGTAAGAGTAGCAAGGTTGATAAGTACCCTAATGGCTTTCTGCATCGTCTTAGCGTCGCTTCTAGTTTCTTCCAACGTATCGAGTGCTCTTCTCAACTTGAGAGTATCTTCTTCTAAAACCTTGCTGTGCCGCTCATAAAGCATATGGAGACACTCCATGAACTTACGGTAAGTATAGGGCCCAACAAAAATATCAAGCGGAGAATGTAGGCTTTGGTTCCTAAAGAAACAAACGAAAACATACGTTAAAACCCACTTACGGTAGGAAGCATGTTCAAAAAGTTTGAAATTCATCAAGACTTCATCTTTAAATAGCGACAGAGGATTTGGTCATCTCGATAAACGTGTAATGAAAAGCACCGTGTTCACAAAGCACAAGAATAAATGATAGCTACTTAGTGAAATAAACTCATTTGAAAGATAATAATTGGTGGTATTTCCCTTGGAACTTGTGCAATTCATCTACGCAACAATTTAAGGTGCACATTATTACCCACGGGTTTCTACAAAAAAATTTGCATAGGCCAGGGGTCACCAACGTGGTGCCCGCGGGCACCAGGTCGCCCGCAAGGACCATGTAGGTCGCCCTCGGGCCTGTTCTAAAAATAATGTTAGCGCGATCAATGTCTTCACATTAACGAATATCAATACTAAAATAATTGAAAGTAAATTGAGCAAAATTTTTATTTCAGGAGTATGTATCAAACTAGTATGTCTTCGCATTAATCGGTACACAAGAAGTAGTTGGCAGTCTCAAAAAGGTTGGTGACCCCTGGCATAGACTGTTCAAAAACACAAAAACAAACTGCTGCTTTTTAAGCACAATCGTTGGAGGGATTATCTCGGCATGATCAAACGCTTACTTGTTCATCAATTTGATTCTGTCAAGCAGTATACTCTTCGAGTAGGGCAAATTGGGCATTTCCATCTTTTCAACTTTAATGGTTTCCTTGTCCTTTTTAGTTTGCAAGCTTGTGCCAGTCACGGAAATGGACGGATTTGTTTCACCAGCCCAGCTTGTCTGTTTGCAATCTCGAAGCGTGATGCTAGAAATTCAAAAAAATGGAATTCATATTTTTTCAAATTTTTCTTGCTTTCAAGCATTGAAAAGATACGAAAGCATTACGTGAATGAACCCACCTGTGCATATTGGCGATCGCCATCGCCAAAGCCTCTCTTGCCTTAAGAGATGTGTTTTCTGCGACTCGAAGATGATTTATGAAATATTCTGCTTGTTGAATGAGCACCTCTTGCGGCCAGTCGCGAATCCAAATCACCTGCAAAGCGAAAAAATTTAATCGAAAGCACACAATGGCGTAAAATTGCCGATCTTTTCTTGGGCGCAAACAATTATTTCAGTGCCCTCAAATTCGGACAGGTCAGAAACAGCAATCGTGTTAAAATCACAGCACATTTTACGACCGATACCAAGAAGGCCAAATCAAAGGGGTGCGACATTGTGAAGAAATCGCTTGATGCCGGACATTCTCACCTGACATTCTGAAACGATCCCAGGATAAGAACTTAGAGCGATCTTGAGCAGGTCGTGCTCGGGCGGCAAGATCAAAACGATGTGCAAATTGCTCTTCACCCGAGAAACAAAGAACTTCATGGGATCACTCATCATGTTTGGATAGTGACGTCGCAAGGTGGGAGTTAATACCTGCGGTTTATCAAAAACAAGCGTCAACGAACGTCAAGGGGTGACTTGACAGTATCTCATGGAGACCGGAGTTTAACTGCAGATTTAAGTTAGGTGTCCCTTGGTAAATTGCGAAAGCAGGAGTCTGTGAAAGTTCCTACAAAACTTGTTTAAAGTCCGCTAGTCCACGCCAGTTATGTCTATGCGGCGGAAAGCCCCGACAAAAGCAGAAAAAAGTGACAAAGGCGAAGGCGCTGTACCACTCATGAGTTATAAGGAGCTTCGTAGATCACGTAGTTGCGGCGTGATTCCTAATAATGAACCACTACAACGGTTGAAAAAAGGCAAAAACAAGATGAACTGTATAAACTATTTGTTCGATCCGCGCAGGAAAACCACACTGAAAATTTTGAGTTACTTTCGCTCTCATCACGAAATTGCAAGAACACAACAGCAGTGTACAGTTTGTTAAAATGGAAGAAAGCAGGTACCGTACTTGTAGCAAGCCTTCGAGTTCGTCGTTAGAAAATAGGTGGGGGTATTCCCCGGCAACCAGGAGACTGTTTATGGCATCCAAGAACAAGGGGTCGTGGATCTCCCTAAAGCCACAAAATCGTGAGTAAGACATTAAGAAGAAAACGAAAGTTAAAAACATTCGAAGATTTCAAACGTGGCGGACGTCGGAAAGCACAAGTCAACTGGTTAACCAACACACGAGGGCAGCGTTAAAACAAACTTTATCGCCAATTTAAAATACCTTCATCTCTTAGTTGGTAACAAACAGTTATTCGCAACAACATCTCACCATCAAACACCACAAATGCAAAAGAACACACAAAATGTTTCCAGCTAAGTTCACCTTGCAGACAACATGACAGACACAGGACGACCATCAATGCCAGCCACTCTCACAGCTGTTCTGAGACTATCGAAGAATGCGGTTGGTCGAGAAGAGTCGATCGGCGATGGACGAAGATCGGCGACATGCAGTGCCAGTCTGGTCAGTTGTGTCAAGTGGCTCCCAACGGCGCCGACGACCACCATGCTTCCACTGAACAGGTCAAGGATATATTGAACAAGATATATTTATTGCGATAAGTCCAGACTAGGTGCCAGGGCATTTTGCTACTTAAGCAGCAACAAGCTGTGGTTTACCGCTTCGTCAAGCCCAGCATCAAAAGGTTCAGGAGTTTTCAACACAAAAGGCAATTCTTGCATTTTACAGTGACTTTGGCACATCATAGAAACAAAGCAGAAAATAAACAAGGTAGCCAACGTTTGTGCGGGAAGATCCAACCAACCCGTGGTGGTAAGATAAAATTCTGTGCATTCGAATCAAATGGCATAAAACATCTTCGCTGAATATGACGCTGTCCAGTGCATTGTGGCTTGAATGCTGATCTTCATTGTAGTGAGTCAGGTGAGCCTGCATAAAAATTTGGAAGTGTTGGTAAAATAATTATTAATAGATCGGGTATTGGTTAGGGCAGCAATGGGAAAGGGAAATATCCTCGTTAACGTCGGAAAGCAATGTTTAAACAAAAAATCAGTCAAATAAAACAGAAGATGACTTCTGCACTGCATTGATTTTATCAAGAGGCATCCAACAGATTACATAAAAATAGTTACCGACAATAGAGCACTTGCCTTTAGACAATCAAGTGTGTCTCTTGGATCATTTATAGAATGAAGTTTTACACTAATGGATCGTTGTGAGGTTGCAATAGGACGGTGATGTAGTTTGGTTTCAACTGCACAAAACGGCGAAGAAGTTTGTAGTTCGTATTTATTCAATTACACCCATTTTTCTTCAACAGCTGCTACACAGCAACAAGCTGTTTTAATTAGTCTTTCCGAAAGCTGAGAGGAAACACGTTTCATGTTCAGAAAGTGTGTCTAAGTGGGGGGAACTATATAAATAAAAAATATTATTTAATGATGCCATTCAAAATCAGAAACATAATTCAGTATGCCTCCAAAATATAGGCGTTTTATGTGAAACACGAATTCTATCTTTGGGCAGCACGCGAAAGACAAACAAGAAACAGAAACTACAGTAAACTGGACAGCATTTATTGGGACCTCAAAAATAATGTAAAGTAAATAAGTGATAGAACGCCATTCCCGCGCAAAAAACGGGAGGATTGCATTCTGGCGACAGCACTCTACTTCTACGTCCATATCCCAACAAAGACGCGAATCGTAAAGCTTTCGAAGAAGGATGTATTCACCTGGAAATGTTACAAAATACTTTAGAAGCTCCTTGTTGTGTTCGAAGTAATGAGAAAACACTTCGCCAGTTATTTGCTTCAAACTGGTTTCGAACCACCGGACATCGGAAGAGCGACACAACTGGTCGCCGATCATTCTCTCCATCTCGTGACTCCACAGCGAGACAACGTAGTGCTCGTTGGCGCGTTCTTCGTCCGTCAAACGACGCAAGCACTGACACATCTTTATCAGCTGGCGCAGCGTGAAAGCGTAGTGGTGCCTTCCCGGCATGGGGCTGCATGCAACAGAATTGCATTTCAACCAACCTGAAGCTATCAATGCAGACCAAGTCACCTGACAACCCCATAGAGGACAGTTACGAGTACATTGTAAAGAACCGCGAGATTTTTACAATGCGGTCGGTACAACCATCACGAGTCAAACTTATACTTCGTGTTTAGCAAATCAAAGATGTTCTACTTGTTTGTAACTATTGTGTAATTCCAGCAAACAATGTGGGTTAAATTGGCGTCCAAACACTTTCACGTCTGGTCAAGGCAGGACCTGAAACTAATTTGTACCATACTCCACCTCACTTTAAAAAACAGTCCAAGAATACGATGTTGCGGTTCCACGTTAAGTAGTACTGCGACTAATGCCTGGGCTGTAGCGAGTTCAGCTGCTGGCGGTTGATGTGTGGTTCGCTTGGGACTGATTTTGGCCAAGTAAGACCAAATATGAAATCTCGTGAAAAAGGATCACTTTTGGTGGAAAACGCCTCACAATTTCAAAGTTGATTAAAATATTCTAAACAATAAAATCCTGTTTTTAAGACACCTCCCACAATTTTCAGACAAAACGATTCGCTCTGAAGCAAAAAAATCGTCGAATCTGTGGGTTGATCGCAAGGAATTACAAAAGAGCAAAATTTCAATTTTACGGGAAAAAATAGGCGACAAAGTTATTTGGGCACCTCTTGCAAAATTTTGCGCCGACAAACACAGCTTCCAGAAAATTGCTGTTCAAAAATTCTGAGAAACAGTGAAACCAAAAGAAACGACATAAAACGGCACTAAAACGATAAAAAAAACATGAAAAGTTAGCTCGAGCAATAACTTGATTCATTCCGGCTTTTGGTTAATTCTAACAGCAAACCAGTACGAAAAGTCGTGACACGATGAAAAAATAACTGCACAACGCCGCTCACTCACCACGGTCTCAGAACATCTTTCACCATCTCTATGAGCTTGCTTGACGCTGCAGCGATGCACTCGTGTAGTTCTTGGTTCAGAGGCTTGTCAGTCAGATTAGCTTCAAGAACCGAAAATATGATGTTCCGCAAGTCGGCGCTGGACTGTGGCCGCAGACGCAGCACGGCAAAGTGGCGCAACAAACGAGGATCGAGACTGAAATCGGACGAGCCTGCAGTCATCGTCGCAAGAACCTTAATAAAACATAAGCATCCAAGTATCACGAGAACAAGCACCAAAAAGTGTCCACCCTAAAAATCGCTATTTTCGGCCACTTATGAAGGCATTTCTATTAAAAAAAACTGGTGGTAGACTTTTTACAAGAAATAGCTGATATAGAAACTAACCATAAATGTACCAGTGGACTGTAACATTTGTAACCTTATATGTAGGCGTAGCTAGGGGGGCGAAGGGGCCATTACCCCCAAATTTCTAGCATATCTTGTGATTTTGTGCTTCGAGAGGCAGTGTCCCAAACCAAATACGGTTGCTCGCTTAAAGTCAAAATATTTGGCCCCTCCCAAAATTTTGAGTTGGCTACGCCGCTAACCGTATATAAACAAAAGCATCGAGTAGGCCCTGTTTCATATTCAAAGAAAGCTGTGGACTTTTAATATTGTTAGCTTGGCCGGTAACTCAACTGTTTTTCCGGATGCCTGCAGTTACCTCAAGTCCTTCAACAGTCCGCCATTCAAAAGGCTTAGTGAGTTTGCAAAGCGAGTGGTCATCCACCAGCATACGTAGGACCTCGTTGCAACGTTGCACTCCATGTTCGTCACGAGCTGGCAAGTTAATGTCATCAATAAACGTCTGTAAAAATGATATATTTTGACATGAACATTTCTGCGTATGCTATTGTGGGATACAAAATGTCAAAAAATACTGTAGTTTTGGTAAAATAAAGTGAAAGGCAATCCTATCATCTAAAGTTTTCATCCAAGTAACATTGGTAAAACTTCCTAATTCGAACCAGTTCTGCCAAGTCAGAAAAAATTGGATACCATAAATTTAACAGTATTTCAAGTAACCGTTAAAATATTCTTTGTTTTCAAAATCGGAAATTTAAACTTCACCCAGAAGCGACTGTTTCAAAAGCAACAGTTTTAAATCTAAGTTCATGCTCTATTCAAGTAACTACTCTCCACAAGGGGGATAAGCAAGGAATCGATCAGGAAATGTTTCAATAGGAAATCGGTTTCACGTAAAACTACACATCCTCAGTCCTAAAATTTGAAAGCGGTGCTTACGGGTCAAACGTTGAAAGGTTAAAGCAAGAGCAGAGAATGCAAACAAACTCAAGACTATAATGAATAAATCAGAACACGAGCTGCGAATATTAACCCTGGAAAATACGTCTTTCCCAAAAAATTGATTTTGAACGATTTGGAAAATCAATTTTTTGGGATAGACGCATTTTCCAGCTTTTATAAAAAGGAACTGTGCAACATTTTAACGACGTTCTTACTTCCAGGTGTTTCCCATCTTTCGCTCCATAAACGAACCCTTGCCGATGTTGTATGTTATGTTGGACAAAACTGTGGAGTTGCGACGCAGTTGACGCGCGACTGAACACCAGGCGGCGCAATACACTGGACTGTCGATCTGTGAACAATACAGCAGATGAAGGCGCGTTTCAAAGCAATAGTATAGCTTTGATGAAACACTCATGCTATCTTCTTAATGACCAAAGAATAATGAATTTTTATCCTTGGAGACCACTAAACTAGTCATGAAAATTTATGCAAATGGGATCACGGCCTGCGAGACGATATCACAACCCCCAAACTATTCTGTAGCGTTAACTCTATTTGAGCATCGAGATTACTCTTACGACAACATTTGAGAATAGGTTTTCCGTGTCTGTAGTAATGACACAAATTGCTACAAGAAGTTTATTTAGCACTTTGGTGAACATCCCTTAATTTAAACGCATAATTAATAGTTTGGCGGTTGTGATATCGTCTCGCAGGTTATCAAAAGTTTTTAAAATTTAATTTTAATAACTTTTCTTCAAATAATGTTGCCATAAAACTGCTGTATTTGTATACGTTGCATTGCGGGCGATTGAGTTTTGATCTGCTCTTTTTTCTCTTTATTTTAGCAAGAGGGCGCAATTTGAACAACAAAGCTGACGGATTACGCAACGATTCGATGGTACACACAATCAAATACACGAAGCCACCCCGAGTCCTACGGAGTGAATTTTGGTCAAAACTCTGGATGTTTGGACCCTCCTGACGGTGAATTAAACAGAGAAATAGATGTAGATGCGCATTTTTTTAGAAAAGGATATTATTTCCACACTTGGAAGCAGCGGCATTAAATGGGGCATACTTTCATTATCGTCGAGAATACATCTTTTCCGCATGTCCCTTCCGTTAATATGGAAACGTTACAGTGTAAGACGTGATTAACTGCCAATCATCGCTGCCGACAGATAAATGTCAATACAAAAATGGATTAGAGCCAGTTTGATTTAAGCAACACAAAATCCAAACCTTGAGTGTCAAGAAAATCGTTGACAAGGGAGGTTTTGCCAATTCCTCTCTCTCCAATTACCAGGGTGTGCTTCCTTGCCATGTGGGCGAACTCCAACAAGCTGCGAACTCGGATAGTGTCCACTGTGTCGACAAACACCTGCGATTCAAGCAGAAGCTTAACACGTACCAAAAGTTTTGATCAAGAGAGAGGTTGTGGTGTGTATGGTGTCTAATAAAGCTCAGCACAAACTCAATACAAAGTGATGCTCGTGAAAATTTCTTCGCGAGCGAGATACTTGTCATTACGATTATTTTGGTGCACAAGGCGCTTACAAATCTCGCGCTAACATTGAAAAACATTGTAAGAAATAAGTAGGAGAAAACAAATAGTTTGACCCTCGGCATAATTGTCTACGGACAGCATAGGAGCTACAGGGAAACTCACAGCTTCTACTTCAAACTCTGTCATAAGCTTTAAGCAATCATAAAAAGGGTTTTGTGCTGTCGGACAATCGGTTTTCGCAAATTAATTTTGAATATTCCCTGCATCATTTCTTATATATGAGAGTGGCGGGTTCAGGAGGACAAAGTGCTACTACCCCTACTAACAACAAGGGCACAACTTTTTTGTACAGTAAGGCCAGTATTTTGAAATTTCATTGCAAAAGAATAAAAAATTTTACCAGACAAAGTAACGCAAACCTTTTTGGTAATATTTTGGTGGATAAAACAATAGATGACCCTTTTTTGTCTTCTTCTGTTTGTAATAAAAAGTTATACAAAGCACTGTGATCTACTGGTGTATCAAAAAACTCTACTGAGTAAACAAATGCATAACAACACCAGGTCAAAAGAGACGTTCAAATTTGGTAATCTATTTTCGCGCCTCCTTTTTCGACTTCCGTCTAAACGTCAAGTGTGGAGCAGCCACTGATACAAGAGACGTGCTTCTCCAATCCTTTCACAAGACTACGTTTGAATTTGTTTTCCGAGGTAAAAATTGTAAGTTTTCGAAGACCCCTGCTGCTGGTTAAGATTAATACGACACAGGAACGACGCTCACTTCACCAAGAATATCTGTAGTTCCAGTATATGTGGCTTCGGGCACTCGGGCAGCCCATCCGTCCCATTCACCCGATTCGTCAACGTAATAATCGAAAACAGAGATTTCGTGGTCATAGTCTGGTAACCTGTCATTCAGTGCAAACACTCCGTTGACGCTAAATCAATAGGGTTGTGTGATATTTCGGAACATTGACGAAGAGACAAACTTTGTTGGTTTGCAAAGCATGATCCCGTAATTTATTATCTGCAATACATTCATACACAAAGAGCGAAAGTTACTCCGAAACTTCGACTTGCGCCAATTTGTATCGTTAAGTTGTACGGTAAAAAGTCTGCGTCTGTCGTAGAAAACATTGGCCGTTTACAAGCCCGCAACCAGAGGGCAATTGGGCAAGTGCCTCCCGAAATTTTCAAAAACATGTTTAGTTGGTAGGTAGAAGTTACAATCATTTTGCCCCCCCNCTCTGAAAATATCAGGTGGTTGCGGCCCTGGTCATTTAAATCAATTCAATACTAATCAGATGGTCAGGTTTTTTGATATCATCAGAAAGCAGGTGAAACGCATGGCAACAGCAGACAAAGCGAAGTGCTTACGCCGACGTGAGGGTCTTCATCAAATCACTGAACGCTTTCAACGAGTTCCCTTCAAGCAAACCACCAAACGACCAGACCAAGCAAAACAGGAAGAGCCGTTCGACGTGCAGGTCGCCGCCGATATGCTGCTGGTGTTCATTCAGCATCTCGCCCAGCAACGTGAGACAAGTGCTGAAGAGGCCAACCTCGGTAACGGGAATTTTTAATCTGAAAATCAACATTATCACGCTTTGCAAAAATGAGCAACACGAAAAATTTCATTGAAACTCCGGCCGCCTGAAAGATTTCACCCTGAATGAAAAAAATAATACCAACCGAATAGACACGTACGCAAGTTCGAACATTAAAAACATCAGAAAATGCTGTTTGTGTCCAAACGGACATTGACCATCACGTTACTTATTCGAAATTGCTGCTTAAAGCCTGCGATCGAAGAGACTGTCACGCAAGCAATTATTACCTCGACTCTTGAAATACGAATGCGCACACTGGATCCAAAGTCTTGTTGAAGCACTTCTGCAAAACGTTCACTTCTTCTTTGGTTCTGGTGTCAAGCCAAGCCTTTGCGAGTGGTCTCCAACCCAACGCGTTCTTATCCATGTACACCAAACCCTGAAAATAAAGTTGTAGATGAAATGCAAGAATCGTCGAATTCAAAATCGCAGAACGTTACGTCGCATTGAAAATTTACAGTAAAACATCACGTGCAGATCATGAATATTGTAAGTCAGCAGTGTTTCCCAGTAACTGCATACTTAATTTGCGATAGATGCCATACCAACCGAAGCAACACTTTCAACATTTTAAAAAACTAAATCAAAACCTTGGTCACTTACTGTTCGAGATAACAAGGATGGCGAAGCATTTTTTAGTTCGCTTGTTTCGAAGATAAGTCTCATGTTGCTCGTGAGTTGAAGTCGTTCACCATTGCTCAGTGGCAAAACCTTGTGGCCATCAAGCACGCTGTTCAGTCGGTCAGCCCAACACGTCACCATAGGGCCATCCAAGCATAACCATGTAGTGCTTTGATTCTGAGAATATGAAACACAGTCATCAATTTAGAATTGCATGTTGGTTTTCCAACCATTTTAAAATGAGCTGTCTATGTTTGTGCAGAAATTCAACAATACAATTTACAGAAACACCGTTTTAACCGCAAAGTTATAGCATGCTTTAAGTCGGCACCGTGAAATAACGGAAGTACCGAACCAGTGTTCCCTCTAAGAAAATTTTACACTGAGCAAATGTTTGTTTTAGTGAGCATGCAATTGCGCAACCATGTAGAGTAGACCCACAAACAGTGAAACGTTTTAAGGGATAAAAGGACTATGCGATATTAAATTCGGAATGTTGCAAGTGCGCGAGAATGAGATTTCACTGCGCAAATGGCCTGGTGGTACTGTGCATTTGCACACCTTAGAGGGAACATTGTACCAAGCTTATCAAAGCCTGTGTTGACACCCATCTTGAGTTAAACTTATCTAAGTAACATATTTTACAAAATTGTCGATCAGACAACCGAACGACGTGCATAACAAAGTTAGCCTACTAATTTTCGCATAAATGGGCAAAACAGGGAAACCGAACAGAGAAAAAAACAACATCCACTAGTGACTAGCAGGTTTGTTTCTTAAACGATCAACCCTCGACGCAAACAAAGTTCAAAGAACCGAATACATTACTCTGTTCGCTTTGCGCCAGGCGTGAGTCAAAATGCCATCGACCCATTCGTTTGAATGGTTCATAGAACCAAACATCAAAGACAAGTCATCGACGGTCATCGGGTTCAAGCGCTGTAGTTTGTGACTAGACATGGCGGGACTGGTCGCGCGACCTGGAAGAGCGGAAGAAAAGACGTTTAGCTGACCTGCGAAGTTTTGAAAAGTTAAGCAATAGACTAAAGAAAACAAACCTTTTTTACATACTTTAACCTTAGCATTCCACCAAGACAAACAACATACCAAATGCAACCCGCAGACAATGGCGGAGAGAATGAGAATCGTTCACTGCTGTAACCAGCAAACAGCGTATACAGTCTACACACCATACCACGTGACAGAACAAGTTACAATCAAATGTATTCTTCCGCACTTACCGCTGTGTTGTTGATTGTGCGGTAGTATGCAGAGAGCGTCGACGAGCACAGATATCAGACTCGACTTCCCGGTGCCGGCCGACCCGGCCACAACCACTCCCTGCCTCAGCTGCGCCATCTGGTGCAGCTGGAGAACTTTAGAAACCCAACTGCCATGAGCGACAAGACCTTTCTCCTGCGCCACCTTAGAAACGAAACGAGGCATTGTCGACAAAATTATTATTGGCCAACAGGAACGAACTCACTTGCTTTACCTATTCCCTAAACCCCTTATTTTAGAGAAAGTGTTGATAGACAAATAAAATTATTAGCCACATTGAAAGAAATGATAGATCGTTCAATAACAAGGATATGTAAGTCCAGCTTAGTCAAATTTGCCACACAGCATGTCAGATACCTTTGGCAGTACTGCCTTTCAAATGAGTTAAAACGAAGCATACCAAAGAAATGGTGCGTAGTTGTTTAACAACACGAGTTACTTATACGTTGGCGTTGAAGTCGGCATTTATAAAAACCCTGTGCAGAAAGTACTCTCAACAATTGGATAAGCAAGGAGCCTAATTCTGTTCTGTGGCAGACGTCTATTCTCAAGAAAAAAAGTTTCAGTTTGCTCGTTGTAAATGATTTTCAACGGGAAGTTTCTGATGGTACAGTATTTCGCAAAGAAATGCGCTTCCATTTAAAAGTTCTATGAGCAGTAAGCTAGTAAGGCATGCACGAGACTCATCTTACCTGAGTGATCGCTGTTTCCATATCGTGGTTTTTCGCAGCAGAAGACTGCAGCTGTGTGCTCCCGTTAGGGGAAGCACCGCTCATTGAAGTCAAAATGTCTCGAACGAACTGAATTCCGCTGAACACGTCACGAACGATGTTATTGAAAATGAGGTAATCCGACGACACCAAGCCCGGAGAAATCGTTTCCAGCAGCGCCTGAGATTAAGAAGCAGTGAAGGGCAAGTTAGCACGTGATGAGTAACTGGCGTAAGTGTAAGCGTTGCAAAAGTCATTAACAGTGTATTTGAGCAGTTCGAAAAACGCACAACCTCTCTGAAAAAATCTCTGAAAATTTTGGCAAAATCCCTGAAAATCTAGGCAAAAATGGCGCCCAACGTTTGCAGAAAAACAAGTGAAGACCATTTTATGAAGGTCACACCAAAAACCGGTCGGTAAAAGTTGCACGACAACTTTTTGGACAAGTTTGGCAAAATTCGGGCAAAAATCCTTTGCACCACCAAAAATTTGCTTGCTCCTACACC